>OGNS01000033.1_pt1 | contig 132368 bp, 123 predicted proteins | sample 1573571 | NCBI WGS metagenome assembly OGNS01 (sample SAMEA2581890, study PRJEB24529) | metagenome | biome: Human gut stool | place: China | collected 2011 | reverse complement strand
TAATGCTTTTCTTGCAAATATACAAGAAGGGCGTTCTCTTTTTTGTGGAGACTATGAATTATTCAGGCTAGAAAAATAAACTCGTAAATATGTTGTAAAATACAAAAAGTCTTAGCAAATTTGTATAATTATAGTATTTTGGGGAGAAGAAACAACCATTATCTAAATATAAAGACAGATGAGAGAAGAGGAGAAATTAATGACCGAGCAAGGTCAAGTTTTAGAAAAAAAGCCCTATAATCTTCGGGAGAGGAAGATAAAGGACGCACCTTACCGTAACATGATTCGTGCCGAACTGGCTGATGAATTGTATGACCGAATTATGAACATTATTGTTCTTCAGAAGAAATACAAGGATCCTAATTATTCGGCGAAAGATCTTGCGAAAGAACTTAAAACCAATACTCGTTACTTGTCGGCTGTCATCAATTCCCGCTTCGGAATGAACTATTCATGCCTGGTAAATGAGTACCGAATCAAGGACGCTTTGCATATGTTGATCGACAAGCGTTATGCGGAAAAGAATGTAGAAGAAATCAGTACAATGGTCGGTTTTGCCAACCGTCAGTCGTTTTATGCGGCTTTTTATAAGAATGTTGGCGAAACACCTAATAACTATAGAAGACGAAAACTGGAAAATAATAGGTAACGGTTAAAGAAAATAGAACTTATAAAAACAACAGATGTCATTCTAAACGGGAGAAAGTACATGCAAGGCTTTTCCGAGTATACTTTCTTTTCGTTTAGAATGACATTTAGTTTGAGGGCTTTTTATAAGTAGATAATGGATGGTTATAAAAAAGAAGAATATATATGTTGCAAGATTCATTTTCATATACAGTAGAACAGTTTGCGGATTTGCAGATTTTGCGTTACCGGGTTCCCGGATTTGAAAACTTGCCCTTACGGCGCAAGCAGTTGATTTATTATCTATCTCAGGCTGCTCTTGAAGGAAGAGATATATTGTTCGATCAGAACGGAAAATACAACTTGCAGATTCGTCGTCTGCTGGAAGCTGTTTATATACATTTCAAAGGTGACCGTACCAATGAGCAGTTTTTTGCACTGGAAGTTTATCTGAAACGTGTATGGTTTGCAAACGGTATTCATCATCATTATGCATGCGACAAGTTCGTACCGGCATTTACATCTGCTTATCTGGAAGAAGTTGTCAACTCACTGCCTGAAGAGGTGCTTCCGCTCGAAGAAGGTGAAACATGTCAGGCTATGTGCGATAAGCTGTTTCCGGTAATCTTCGATCCAAGCGTTATGCCCAAGCGGGTGAACCAGTCGGATGGGGAAGACCTGGTGCTCACTTCTGCTGCCAATTATTACGAAGGGGTTACTCAGCAGGAAGCAGAAGCCTTTTATGCAGCCCAAAAGAAAGCAGACGATCAGGAACCGGTAATGTATGGTATGAACAGTCGTCTGGTAAAAGAAAACGGACACGTGTACGAACAGGTATGGAAAGTTGGAGGAATGTACTCGTCTGCCATTGAAAAAATTATTTCGTGGCTGCAAAAAGCTGAAGATGTAGCAGAAAATGACGCACAGCGCGAAGTTATCCGTCTGTTGATAGAGTTTTATCGCACAGGAGATCTGAAACTGTTTGATGCTTATTCCATAGCCTGGCTGAAGGATACTGACTCGTTGGTGGATTTTGTGAATGGCTTTATCGAAAGCTACGGCGATCCGCTGGGAATGAAAGCAAGTTGGGAATCGATTGTCAACTTTAAGGATATGGAAGCTACTCACCGTACAGAAACCATCAGCAGTAATGCCCAGTGGTTTGAAGACCACTCGCCGGTAGATGCCCGCTTCAAGAAAACAGAAGTGAAAGGCGTTTCGGCAAAGGTTATTACAGCAGCTATTCTGGCCGGCGATTTATATCCGTCGACTGCTATCGGTATCAATCTCCCGAATTCCAACTGGATTCGTAGTGTACATGGCTCGAAGTCGGTGACGATTGGCAATCTGACCGATGCTTATAACAAAGCTGCCCGAGGTAATGGTTTCCGCGAAGAATTTGTATATAGTGAAACAGAACGCCAGTTGCTTGAGAAGTATGCCGATATAACCGACGACTTGCATACTGATTTGCATGAATGTCTGGGGCATGGTTCAGGAAAACTGCTTCCGGGAGTAGATCCGGATGCTTTGAAAGCGCATGGTTCTACGATTGAAGAAGCACGTGCCGATTTGTTCGGTCTTTACTATTTGCCCGACGCTAAAATGATAGAACTGGGACTTGTGCCGGATGCTGAGGCTTATAAGGCTGAATATTATTCGTACATGATGAACGGCTTGATGACGCAGCTGGTACGTATAGAGCCCGGGTGTACGGTAGAAGAGGCACATATGCGCAACCGTCAGCTGATAGCTCGCTGGGCACTGGAACATGGACAGGCAGAGCATGTGGTGGAAATGGTGAACCGTGACGGAAAAACTTACGTACGTATTAACGATTATGCCAAGTTGCGTATGCTGTTTGGTAAACTGCTGGCCGAAATTCAGCGCATCAAGAGCGAGGGAGATTATGAGGCAGCCCGTCAGCTGGTTGAAACGTATGCCGTACAAGTAGATCCGGTATTGCATGCCGAAGTCTTGCAACGATATCGCAGTCTGCATCTGGCTCCTTATAAAGGTTTTGTCAATCCGGTGTATACGCCACAAACCGATGCGGAGGGAAACATTACCGATGTGCATATTTCTTATTCGGAAGGGTATGCAGAGCAGATGCTCCGATATAGCAGAGATTATTCTAATTTATAATATACTTCCGTTGTAGAATACGAAATCTGCAACGGAGGATTTTATGATTGCTTTTTATTATGGACAATAATATACACGAAACAATTAAAGATATCAAATCGAAATTCCGTCTTTTCATGAACGGCATGGTTTCGCAAAGCATGCGTGAAAAAGGGATGGAGTACAAACTGAATTTCGGTATTGAATATCCCCGTATCAAGGAGATAGCTGCGGGATATGAACCCGACCATGAACTGGCTCAGGCACTGTGGAAGGAAAATATCAGAGAATGTAAGATTCTGGCAGGTCTGCTTCAGCCGGCAGATACGTTTTATCCGGAAATAGCTGATATCTGGATAGAGGGTATGGACTATCCTGAACTGGCAGAATATACAGTGATGAATCTGTTCCAGCGTTTGCCTTATGCATCGGAAGTTGTGTTCCGCTGGATGGCAGATGAACGCGAGATGTTCCAGCTTTGTGGCTTTTTACTGATGGCACGTTTGTTGATGAAAGGAGAAAAACTGAATGAGCGTGCTGAGGCTGAATTTCTGGATCAGGCCTGTACGGCTGTAGAAGGAGATTGCGGTCCGGTTCAGAAGGCGGCATCCGTGGCATTGCGCAAGTATGCACACCAGTCGCGTGACAATAAAAGAACCGTAAGCAAGCAGTTGGGTATCTGGGCAAAATCGGAGAAGCCGGCTGTCAGGGCATTGGCAGAAGATATTAAGGCAGATTTGGAATTCTGATGTTTTAGAGATTCCTGATTAGAGAAATTTTTCTTTTATTGTTTTTCTTAATTGCATAAAAAAGATTAACTTTGAACCCTGAACGAATTACCGGATGGAAGAGAATATAAAAGATAAAGCAAAACAGATTCTGACGGATTATCTTCAGAAGAACGGGCATCGGAAGACACCCGAGCGTTATGCTATACTCGATACAATCTATACCATAAAGGGACATTTTGATATAGATATGCTCTATTCCTATATGGCTGAAAAAGAAAAGTTCCGTGTAAGTCGTGCTACTCTTTATAATACAATCATACTCCTGATTGATGCGGGGCTGGTGATCAAACATCAGTTCGGCAATACTTCACAGTACGAACGTTCGTACAATAATGAAACTCACCATCACATGATATGCACCTCGTGCGGAAAAGTGTCTGAATTTGAAGATGAAACTTTGAAGCAGGCTATTGCCGACACAAAGTTGAAAGGTTTTCATGCTTCGCACTATTCCTTGTACATATACGGGTTGTGCAACAAGTGTATGGCGGCTAAACGTAAGAAAAGTAAATAAACTTATTATAAAAGTTGGAAATCATGAAAGTAGATGTTTTGCTAGGTTTACAATGGGGCGACGAAGGAAAAGGGAAAGTAGTCGATGTCTTGACTCCGCGCTATGATGTTGTTGCTCGTTTTCAGGGAGGACCGAATGCAGGTCATACTCTTGAATTTGAAGGTCAGAAATATGTACTCCGCTCTATTCCTTCCGGAATATTTCAGGGAGATAAAGTAAATATTATCGGAAACGGTGTTGTTCTTGATCCGTCTTTGTTCAAGGCAGAAGCCGAAGCGCTGGAAGCAAGCGGTCATCCTTTGAAAGAACGTTTGCACATTTCAAAGAAGGCTCATTTGATTTTGCCTACTCACCGTATTCTGGATGCTGCTTATGAGGCTGCAAAAGGAGCTTCTAAAGTAGGTACTACAGGTAAGGGTATCGGTCCTACTTATACTGATAAGGTAAGCCGTAACGGACTTCGTGTAGGAGATATCCTGCATAACTTTGAAGAAAAATATGCAGCAGCTAAAGCTCGTCACGAACAGATTCTGAAAAGCCTGAACTATGAGTATGACATTACCGAACTGGAAAAACAGTGGATGGAAGGTATTGAATACTTACGTCAGTTTAATTTGGTAGACAGCGAACATGAAATCAATAATTTGCTGAAAGCAGGCAAGAGTGTTTTGTGTGAAGGTGCTCAGGGTACAATGCTGGATGTTGACTTCGGTTCTTATCCGTTTGTTACTTCTTCTAACACAATTTGTGCCGGTGCTTGTACAGGTCTGGGTCTTGGTCCGAATAAAATCGGTGAAGTGTATGGTATCATGAAAGCTTATTGTACACGTGTTGGAGCAGGACCGTTCCCAACAGAATTGTTCGATGAAACAGGTAAGACTATCCGCGATCTGGGACACGAATATGGTGCAGTAACTGGTCGTGAACGTCGTTGCGGCTGGGTTGACCTGGTAGCTTTGCGTTATGCCATTATGGTGAATGGAGTTACTCAGCTGATTCTGATGAAGAGCGATGTGCTCGATGGATTTGAAACCATCAAGGCTTGTGTAGCTTATAAGGTAAACGGTGAAGAAATCGATTACTTCCCATTCGATATTACCGAAGGAGTTGAACCTGTATATGTAGAAATGCCGGGTTGGAAGACCGACATGACTAAGATGACAAGTGAAGATGAATTCCCAGAAGAATTCAATGCTTATATTGCTTTCCTTGAAGAACAGTTGGAAACTCCTATCAAGATTGTATCTGTAGGTCCGGACCGTGCACAGACTATCGAACGTTACGTTGAAGATTGATTCGGAAATCTGAGATATAATAAATAATATAACGAAAGCCCGTTGGTAATATTCCGACGGGCTTTATTTCTATCTTTTTAATAAAGCAGGCATACGCAGTATTTCTGTGGTGCTTTCAGGGAGATTACTTTTCCTCCTTTTAGACGTGTCTGCTCTTTTCTGGATATTTCTCCGTTTACCGGATTGATCCATACTACCTTGTATGTCTTCCAGTCATGACTCAGGTCCAGGTGGATATCTGTTTCAAGACAATATACGAGGTATCCCTTTTGGGCTTTTCCCATCACCCATTGCCGGTTGCTTTCTGTAAGTGAAGCGATAGGCTGAAACTCTGAAGCCAGTGTATATACATCCATAGCTTCGATAGGAGGAACTTTTGCCAGTGAACCGCCTGCCATGAAAATAGCCCAGTTGGCTGCATTACCTTCGACGTTGCGTGGCATGGCAGCGTTGTAGGTTACCGCTTTTTCCGGATAACGGGAACGATATTCGTATACAGCCCGATAAATGCTTTCACAAGACGTTGTACCGGGATCGATGAGTCGTGCCCACTGTCGGGGAGCCAGACTACATCCTCCTTGGGGCTCATACAAGCTTCCGTCGTTACGATAGTGCCATTGCCGGATGTCGATGATGTCTACCATTTTATTATAGAGAGAATCTTGCAGAACGGCATCCTGCACATCCTTGGTTGCAGTCAGAGCTACCAGTTGATGGTTGGGGCAGGAAGCGATTTCTTCCAGCCAGAACTTCATGAAATGTAACGGACCGGTATATTCCATTCCGATGCTGTGTATGACTCCATTGTTGTCGTGGAACGTATTAACGCTTTGCCGGATAAACAACTGATGATATTTTCTGATAACCGGACGGGTTATGTCATAGAATTGTTCGGCCATATATACACGCTTGTCGCCTGCAAACAATGTTTTCTCGGGGAATCCAAGATTGTTGATGTTATTTGCCGAACGCCAGGGATAGTCACACCAGTGCGCTCCTTCTTCTATGATGTTATGCTGGTTGTAATGGTCGTGCCAGAGTAACAGATTCTTTCTGTCGGCAAGGTCGGCAAACTGTTTGAGTCTGTACCAATACCAGGGATTGAATTTATTTAAGTCGTATTTACTCAGTCGGTCTTGCGCTTCTCCTATTCCACTGCGACTGTATGGATATTCGTTGAAAGGAGCCCAGACCTCCGAGTCAGCCTGCATGTTCCGCTCATGATCGTTTCGCCGTCGTTCGTACCATAATCCCGTGCGGTGGTGCAACACATGGCTTCCCGATGCTTCCAATTGCCGGGCAATGCTGTCCGGTTCTTCCGTATATCCGTGTCCGGTTCTTCCCGGATAAAAAAGTGTGAGTGAACCAATGCCCTGCCATCCTGTTGTTCCCGGTTCCGATTTATGTGGATAAGTGCCTCTGGTCATAATCTGACTTCCTCGTGTCACCCATCCGTTGCGGATAGTGAGCGGAGCAGACTTTACAGCATCAGTATGTTCTTTTCTCGGTTTATATTTTACTTGTGAAATTTCCGGAATGTCATGTATGCTGCAATCTATTGGGTATGACACAATCATACTGTCTATCCATTTATCCATTCGGATATCAGGATGTAATGATTGCTTAGACATCCAAGCTGCATATTCTACCGTGGGTTTGGCTGTTTCGAGTGTCTGATAGACAAAAATCTTATTTTCTTCCAGCTCTTGTTTCTTCCCTGTACGTTCTGTCAGCTGTGCGTAAAATATGCTTTCCGGTTTTATGAATGTATGGGATAACTGATAATATCCGTTGCCGTAAGGCTGAGTCCACATACCATAAGCCCAGTTGTGTGCTGTCGGAGGGGTAACACAGTGAGTCTGTGAAGCCCGACCTTGCCAGAAAAGAGAATTGGCGGCTGTCCATCCTGCTCCCTGATCGGATATGTCGCGATAGCCATACTCCAGATTTCCCCCGGATACGGTAATCTTATCCATCAGAATACCGTTCGAAAATCCTCCGGTAGACCCGCTGAAACTGTAAGGACATTCTGAATGACATTGCACGAAGGCATTGGGCCCCGGCACACCTTTTCCGACACTGAAATCACGATAGCCGTTTTCGGAATAGCAACGCTGGAAAAGTGTTTGCTGGCCGAGAGTGTGAAAGGCATATCGTCTATGATTTGCTATTTCTGAAACCGGTTCCAGAAACTTACAGTCTTCTACGGTTATCTGGCTGCTTCCTTCCAGCAACATCACTGCCGAACCGGCAAAATGCTTGGCTGTTACTCTTCTTACCCATCCGTCTTGTATGTGATTGAAGGTAATAGCCTGCCAGCGGTGATTTTCATCTTTGGGATTGGCCGCATCAAAATCGGAAATGCAGCATAAGTTTTCTATACCTATATTATATATACGTCCGGTCCATTTCAGGGGAGTGACATATCCTCCTCCATATTCAGGATCAAGGCTCATGGTAATTGGCACGTCTATTTCGATACCTTCCTCACTGACTTGAGTGACATTACGTTCCCATGCCATTGTATACTGTCCGGGTTGCCATTTCGAAAAGTTGTACTCCTGCTGGTTACCCAGACGGTCTGTTCCTAGCTCTGCAAGCCACTCGGGAGTACACGGGCGTATTACTCGTATTTTATCTCTAACCTTTAAATGCTTGTTGGCCGAAGCTAAAGGAATGAAAGTTGCATTTACAGGAACATATTTGTCGGAAACCTTCAGGCTGTCGGATGTTTCGGCATTGTCATATCCCAGTATACGGATTAATTCGTTTTTTGTAAATCCTTTTGCTTGCAAAACTGTTCCTCCTGAAGCATTGCATCCGCTACCACGTAGTACAATACCACTTTTGCGTATCAATAACTGTCCTTCGATGTGGTATATGCCCGGAAGCAGCTGTATAGCTCCCCGGAACTGATTATCCTGCAAGGGGAGAGAACTGACATAATCAATTGCCCGCTGGATGACGGCTGTTGCATCACCTTGAGGCGGATGAACATAGACTTTGGCTTCTATATAAGGAATGGAATGTTCCGATCGCTGATATCCGCAATATGAAAAATCAGGAACCCGGTCGCCGTTAGGGTAAGCATAATATACGATTTTTCCTTCTTCCGTTATGTGGATAGGCATGCCCGGATGTGTTTTAAAATGTCCGCTTGAGTGACAGCAAATACATATGCCGGCGGATAATAGAAGAAATTTTTTTGTCGCGTTTTTCATAAATAAGTAATATAATGATTGATTTGTATAAGCAAATGTATAAAATAAAAGGAAATAAATGCTACCTTTGCCTGCACTTTGTAAAGTTGGAACGAATATATGATTTCTATTGAAGGACTGAAAGTTGAGTTTGGAGTTACTCCTTTGTTCGAGGATGTTTCATTTGTTATAAATAAGAAAGACCGTATAGCATTAGTAGGTAAAAATGGTGCGGGAAAATCGACCATGCTGAAGATTCTGGCAGGCCTGCAACAACCTACTGAAGGGAATGTTGCTGTACAGCGAGGAGTGACAATCGGATATTTGCCTCAGGTGATGATTCTGAGTGATACGCGTACGGTAATGGCTGAGGCCGAAATGGCATTCGAACATATATTCGAGTTACAGGATAAGTTGGCAAAAATGAATCAGGAACTTGCCGACCGTACGGATTACGATTCGGAAAGTTATCATGAACTGATAGATCGGTTTACTCACGATAACGAACGCTTCCTGATGATGGGCGGTACAAATTACAGAGCGGAAATAGAACGTACCTTGGTCGGACTCGGATTCAGCCGGTCTGATTTTGATCGTCCTACCAGTGAGTTCAGTGGAGGATGGCGTATGCGTATTGAGCTGGCAAAGCTGTTGTTACGCCGCCCTGATGTATTGTTGCTGGACGAGCCGACCAACCATTTGGATATTGAAAGTATTCAATGGCTGGAAAACTTCCTGAAAATGAGTCCCGGTGCTGTTGTGCTGGTCAGTCACGACCGTGCTTTCATCAATAACGTAACAAACCGGACTATCGAGATATCTTGTGGACGTATTTATGACTATAAGGTTGCTTACGATGAATTTGTCGTCCTCCGTAAAGAACGTCGCGAACAGCAGTTGCGTGCGTACGAAAATCAGCAGAAGGAGATAAAAGATACTGAAGACTTTATAGAGCGTTTCCGCTATAAGGCGACAAAAGCCGTTCAGGTACAAAGCCGTATCAAGCAACTGGAGAAAATAGTTCCTATTGAAATAGATGAAGAAGATAACTCAGCACTTCGTTTGAAATTTCCTCCTGCCATGCGTTCCGGCAATTATCCGGTAATTTGCGAAGGGGTAAAGAAAGCATATGGCGACCATGTTGTGTTTCATGATGTAACCTTGACTATCAATCGTGGAGAGAAAGTTGCTTTCGTTGGAAAGAACGGTGAAGGTAAGTCAACTCTCGTGAAATGTATCATGGATGAAATTCCATACGAAGGAAAGCTGGTAATAGGACACAATGTACAGATCGGCTATTTTGCGCAGAATCAGGCGCAGCTGCTTGATGGAAATCTGACTGTTTTTGATACGATAGATTCTGTGGCCAAAGGAGATATACGCTTGAAAATACGCGATATATTGGGAGCATTTATGTTTGGCGGGGAAGCTTCCGACAAGAAAGTAAAGGTGCTTTCGGGAGGGGAGCGGAGCCGACTGGCGATGATAAAACTGTTGCTGGAACCGGTAAACTTCCTGATACTGGACGAACCTACCAACCACTTGGATATGCGTTCCAAGGATGTGCTGAAAGAGGCTATCCGTGAATTTGACGGTACGGTGATAGTAGTTTCTCACGACCGTGAATTTTTGGACGGACTGGTTACAAAGGTTTATGAGTTTGGAGGAGGTGTAGTGAAAGAACATATTGGAGGTATTTACGATTTCTTGCAGAAAAAGAAAATGGAAAACCTCAATGAACTTCAGCTTTCTCAGTCGCCTACTGTTTCTGCTGCGAAGAAAGAAGAACCGGTACAGGCCAGTGACAATAAACTTTCGTACGAAGCACAGAAAGAGCAGAACAAAAAAATCCGTAAACTGGAAAAACAGGTTGCAGATTGTGAAACGCTTATTGAACGTCTGGAAAAAGAAGTTGCCGAACTGGAAGAACGGATGGCTACTCCAGAAGGGGCATCGGATATGAAATTATACGAACAGCATCAGCAACTCAAAAAACAGATTTCGGATGCTGAAGAAGAATGGGAGAATGTTTCTCTTGAACTGGAAGAACTTAAAAGTTAAAACTGCTAATTATAATTGATTATGAAAACAAAACTTTTTGCTGCTATGGCAGTGCTGGTTGCTGCTGCCATGACAGGTTGTGCCGGACAAAAGGAAGCTAAAACTACTTCCGGTATCAACTTGGAAAATCTTGACACTACAGTTGCTCCTAGTCAGGATTTCTATCGTTATGCATGTGGCGGCTGGATGAAGAATCATCCTCTCACAGACGAGTATTCTCGTTATGGAACATTTGAAGTGCTGATTGAAAACAACCGCAAACAATTGCAGGAACTTATCGAAGGACTGGCTTCTAAGCAGAATGAACCGGGTTCGCTGGCTCAGAAGATCGGGGATGTGTATAACATGGCAATGGATAGCGTGACTCTTAACAAAGAGGGTATGGCTCCGGTAAAGGCAGAAATGGATAAAATTGCTGCTTTGAAGGATAAAAAAGAAATTATCCCTATGGTAGTAGAACTGCTGAACTGTGGTATCGGAACTTATTTCTCAAGCTTTGTTTATGCAGATCCGAAAAACAGTGATGTCAATATGTTCCAGATTGCTCAGGGTGGATTTAACTTGGGTGAGAAAGAATATTACCTCGACAATGACAGCGCAACTGTAAATGTACGTGAAAATTACAAGAAATATATTGCTAAACTCTTTACTCTGGCAGGATTCTCTGAAGCTGAGGCTCAGCAGAAAATGGCTGATGTAATGGAAATAGAAACTTCTATCGCTAAGGAAGCTTTCAACGCTGTACAGCAACGTAATCCAGAGGCTAACTACCATAAGATGTCGTATGCCGATCTGAAAAAGACTTTCTCTGGTATTGACTGGGATACTTATTTGAAAGGCTTGGGCATCAAGGAAGTTACTGAATTGAACGTGATGCAGATAGAACCTCTGAAAGAAGTTGAAAAACTGATCAACACACTTCCTGTATCAAAACATATCTCTTATTTACAGTATAATCTGCTGGACGCTGCTGCTCCTTATCTGAGCGATGACTTTGTAACAGCTCGTTTCGATTTCTATGGAAAGGTATTGTCTGGACGTCAGCAGAACTCTCCTCGCTGGAAGCGTGCCGTTAGCGCTGTAGAAAGCATGCTGGGTGAAGCTGTTGGACAAATGTATGTAGAAAAATATTTCCCTGCAGCAGCCAAAGAACGTATGGTTAAGCTGGTTAAGAATTTACAGGATGCTCTTGGAGAACGTATTAAGGCTCAGGAATGGATGAGTGACAGTACTAAGATGGTTGCTTTGGAAAAACTGTCTACTTTCCATGTTAAGGTGGGATATCCTGACAAGTGGAAAGATTATTCAAATCTGGACATTAAGAAGGACTCTTATTGGGCTAATGCTTGCCGTGCAAACAAATGGGGATTGGATGATATGTACAGCCGTTTGGGAAAACCTGTTGATAAGGATGAATGGCTGATGACTCCACAGACTGTAAATGCTTATTATAATCCTTCTACTAACGAAATCTGCTTCCCGGCAGGTATCCTGCAATATCCGTTCTTCGATATGAACGCTGATGACGCATTCAACTATGGTGCTATCGGTGTAGTAATCGGTCATGAAATGACTCACGGATTCGATGATCAGGGTCGTCAGTATGACAAGAATGGTAACCTGACCGACTGGTGGGCAGAAGGTGATGCAGAACGTTTCGATGCTCGTGCAAAAGTGATGGTTGATTTCTTCAACAATATCGAAGTATTGCCGGGACTGAAAGCTAACGGACAACTGACTTTGGGTGAAAATCTGGCTGACCATGGAGGTTTGAATGTTTCATATCTTGCATTCCAGAATGCAATGAAAGAAAATCCTCTGGGTGATGTAGACGGATTTACTCCGGAACAGCGTTTCTTCTTGGCTTATGCAACTGTATGGGCTGCCAATACTCGTGAAGAAGATATGCGTTCTCGTACAAAATCAGATCCTCATTCATTGGGCGAATGGCGTGTAAATGGTGCTCTGCCTCATATTCAGGCTTGGTATGATGCCTTCAATATCACTCCGGAAAGTCCGATGTATATTGCTCCTGAAAACCGTGTAAATATCTGGTAATACAGTTCTTTATATACCTTAGAAAAGGTCATGTCAAGGCAATTTAGGTTTGCCGTGGTATGGCCTTTTTTATTGTATTTAGTCTGATGCCGTAGAGGAAAAAAAGATGAATCTTGACGTTTTCTGTCTAAAAACATAGTTTAGTAACACGAATAAATTTGTTGCATTTCTGCTCATTAATTTCTAATTTGCGCATCACTATGTTAGAGATATGAAAAGCATATCCTTTTGTTCAATAATTAAATCTTGAAATACCATGAAAGTATATCAGACCAACGAAATTAAAAACATTGCCCTGCTTGGCAATGACGGATCAGGTAAAACCACCCTCACAGAAGCGCTGCTCTATGAGAGTGGTATTATAAAACGTCGCGGCAGAATCACTGCCAAAAATACAGTCAGCGACTATTTTCCGGTAGAGCAGGAGTATGGTTACTCGGTCTTCTCTACCGTTTATCATGTAGAGTGGAATGGCAAAAAACTGAATATCATCGACTGTCCGGGAAGTGATGACTTTGTGGGAGCTGCTATTACAGCATTGAACGTAACGGATACGGCTATTTTATTGTTGAATGGCCAGTATGGTCCCGAAGTAGGTACACAAAATCATTTCCGTTATACTGAAAAGTTGGGAAAACCTGTGATTTTCCTGGTAAACCAGCTTGATAGTGAAAAATGTGATTTCGATCATGTATTGGAACAGTTGAAGGAAAATTACGGTTCTAAAGTTGTTCCGGTTCAGTATCCGTTGGCTACAGGACCAGACTTCAATTCGTTGATCGATGTACTTTTGATGAAAAAATATTCATGGGGTCCTGACGGTGGAGCACCGACTATCGAAGAAATTCCTGCTGAGGAAATGGAAAAAGCTCAGGCTTGGCATAAGACTCTGGTAGAAGCTGCTGCCGAACATGATGAAACTTTGATGGAGAAATTCTTCGAATCTGAATCGCTTACAGAAGACGAAATGCGTGAAGGTATTCGTAAAGGATTGGCTACACGTGGTATGTTCCCTGTTTTCTGTGTATGTGCAGGTAAAGATATGGGAGTTCGCCGACTGATGGAATTCTTGGGTAATGTCGTTCCATTTGTTGATGAAATGCCTACTGTACATAATACACGTGGTGTTCCTGTTGCTCCTGATGCAAACGGACCTACTTCTTTGTATTTCTTTAAAACAGCAGTTGAACCACATATCGGAGATGTACAGTACTTTAAGGTTATGAGTGGAGTTGTACACGAAGGTGATGATTTGAATAATGCCGATCGTGGTTCTAAAGAACGCATGGCACAGCTTTATGTGTGTGCCGGAGCTAACCGTGAAAAGGTAGACGAACTTCGTGCGGGAGATATCGGATGTACAGTGAAACTGAAAGATGTGAAGACAGGAAATACCTTGAATGGTAAAGACTGCGAAAATCGTTTTAACTTTATTAAGTATCCGAATCCGAAATATACTCGTGCTATTAAGCCGGTCAATGAAGCTGATACAGAAAAGATGATGGCTGTATTGAACCGCATGCGTGAGGAAGATCCGACTTGGGTAGTAGAACAGTCTAAAGAGTTGAAGCAGATTTTGGTTCATGGTCAGGGTGAATTCCACTTGCGTACCTTGAAATGGCGTCTGGAAAACAATGAAAAGCTTCAGGTACAGTTCTATGAACCTAAGATTCCATATCGTGAAACTATTACAAAAGCTGCTCGTGCCGATTATCGCCACAAGAAACAGTCGGGAGGAGCTGGTCAGTTTGGTGAAGTTCATCTGATTGTAGAACCTTATTATGAAGGAATGCCTGCTCCTGAACTGTATAAATTCAACGGTCAGGAATTTAAGATGAATGTAAAGAGTACAGAAACCATTGATCTGGAATGGGGCGGTAAATTGGTATTTGTTAACAGTGTAGTAGGTGGTGCTATTGATACTCGTTTCATGCCGGCTATTTTGAAAGGTATCATGAGCCGTATGGAACAGGGACCTTTGACCGGTTCGTATGCCCGTGATGTACGTGTAATTGTTTATGACGGTAAGATGCATCCGGTAGATTCAAATGAAATTTCTTTCATGCTGGCCGGACGTCAGGCCTTCAGTGAAGCCTTTAAAAATGCAGGTCCGAAGATTCTGGAACCTATTTATGACGTAGAAGTATTCGTACCAAGTGATAAACTGGGTGATGTTATGAGTGATATGCAAGGCCGTAGAGGTATGATTATGGGTATGAGCAGTGAAAAAGGTTATGAAAAGCTTGCTGCAAAGGTACCTTTGAAAGAAATGTCTAATTATTCTACAGCATTGAGCTCACTTACAGGAGGACGCGCTTCGTTCATTATGAAGTTTGCAAGTTATGAACTTGTGCCGACTGATGTTCAGAATAAGTTGATGAAAGAATTCGAAGAACAAGAAAAAGAAGAGGTATAAACTTTCTAGTTGTTGTTTTTATAGGTTGCAAAGGTCGCATTTCTTAAAAATGCGGCCTTTTTTATTTAACGAAGCTTAAACAATTAGCATACTTTGTTTGTTATTAATTTAAAATTTTATTATTTTTGCATTAAAGCAGAGTAATGTGTGGCGTAAAGTTTTTAAAATAACATGTAAATATCCGCTTTTCGTTAATATAAGAGAATCACGGATTAAAACATGTTAAGCAGAGTATCTTGTAAGTGATAGCTGTTTAATTTTGCCTTCATGAAAAAGTCAACTATTTGGATATTAGGTATTGTAATGGGACTCTCTTTTCTTAGCTTGCTCTATTTGCAGGTAAGTTATATAGAAGAGATGGTCAAGATGCGCAAGGAGCAGTTCGAAGAGAATGTAGGACGGAGTCTTGCTCAGGCTGTTCATAACTTAGAGTTGGTGGAAACGAAAAAATATCTTGAAAAAGATGTTGCGGCCACTGAACGTGCTGCACAGCTTTCTCAACAATTTCAAGGTCAACATCAGTCTCAGTCTAGTGGAAGTGTATTGATCGGTTCTTCCGATGGAAGTACGATTTCTACTTTCGAGTGGAAAACTGTGATAAATCGTCCTTCTAGTATTCCTAAAGAGATTATTTCAACCGGAAAGAATATTCCTCAGACTTCACGTACGTTGCAGGAGATCGTAAAAGAACGTTATATCTACCAGCGTGCTTTGTTGAATGAGGTAGTTTACAATATTCTTTATACGGCGAGTGATAAGCCGTTGAAAGAACGAGTAAATTTCAAACAGCTGGATTATTTTCTGAATTCGGAATTAAAGAATAACGGGGTAGACATACCTTATCATTTTACGGTGACAGACCGTGATAATAAAGAAATTTATCGTTGCTCTGACTATGAATACGATAACGAAAAGGTTTACTCTCGGTTGCTGTTCGAAAAAGATCCTCCCGCAAAGATGGGATTTGTAAATGTCTTTTTCCCGACAATGGACAATTACATTTTCAGTTCTGTACGGTTCATGATACCATCTATTATTTTTACGCTGGTATTGTTGGTGACTTTTATTTTTACCATATACATCATTTTCCGTCAGAAGAAACTGACAGAGATAAAGAATGATTTCATTAACAATATGACTCATGAATTCAAGACACCTATCTCTACTATTTCTTTGGCTGCCCAGATGTTGAATGATCCGGCCGTAGGTAAATCGCCTGCCATGTTTAAGCATATTTCTGGGGTTATAAATGATGAAACCAAACGATTGCGTTTCCAGGTAGAAAAGGTTTTGCAGATGTCTATGTTCGAACGACAAAAGGCAACGCTGAAGAAAAAAGAGGTTGATGCCAATGAACTGGTTTACGGTGTAACCAACACATTCCGCCTGAAAGTGGAAAACTGTAACGGAACTTTGGATGTTGCTCTGGATGCCGACGATCCGTTCATTTATGTAGATGAAATGCATTTTACGAATGTAATATTCAATCTTTTGGATAATGCATTGAAATATAAGAAACCGGATGTTAATATTCATCTGAAAGTCCGTACTTGGAATGAATCAGGCAAGCTTCATATATCGATAGAAGATAATGGTATCGGTATAAAGAAAGAAAACCTGAAAAAAATATTTGAAAAGTTCTACCGGGTTCATACAGGCAACTTACACGATGTGAAAGGCTTTGGTTTGGGCTTGGCCTATGTAAAGAAGATAATTACAGATCACAAGGGGACTATACGTGCCGAAAGTGAACTGAATGTAGGAACTAAATTTATTATTGTATTACCTTTATTTAAAGAAGATTGATATGGACGAAAAATTGCGTATTTTGTTGTGCGAGGATGATGAGAATCTTGGCATGCTTTTAAGAGAATATTTGCAGGCAAAAGGATATTCAGCAGAGTTGTTTCCTGACGGTGAAGCTGGTTTCAAGGCCTTTTTGAAAAATAAATACGATTTGTGTGTACTTGATGTAATGATGCCTAAGAAGGATGGTTTTACTTTGGCACAGGAAATACGTCAGGCAAATGCTGAAATTCCTATTATTTTCCTTACAGCCAAAACACTGAAGGAAGATATTCTGGAAGGATTCAAGATTGGTGCTGATGACTATATTACTAAACCTTTCAGTATGGAAGAGCTGACTTTCCGTATCGAAGCTATTTTACGTCGTGTACGTGGAAAACGCAATAAGGAAAGCAACATGTATAAAATCGGACGTTTCACATTCGATACTCAGAAACAGATCTTGTCTATTGGCGATAAGCAGACTAAACTGACAACTAAAGAGTCTGAATTGTTAGGATTGCTTTGCGCTCATGCTAATGAAATTCTTCAGCGTGACTTTGCATTGAAGACTATCTGGATAGATGATAATTACTTTAACGCACGAAGCATGGATGTGTATATCACTAAATTGCGTAAGCATTTGAAAGATGATGATTCTATCGAGATTATCAATATCCATGGTAAAGGATATAAATTGATTACCCCAGAGCAAGAATAAGAAATAACTGATAACTGAAATAAAAAAGCCTGAGTTTATAAAACCCAGGCTTTTTTATTTCTCTTTTTTGTTAGCTCAATATTAATCGGCAATACGTTTATTCAGAACGATATGAGAAATTAATCCAACGATGATGAGAACCAAAGAAGTTGCCAAAATCGCATTGTCGTTTACGTTGCCTCCATAGTAGCAAATAATCAGGATTACTGCTCCGATAATAACCAGTAACAATCCTAAGTTCTTTAATAAGCTTTTCATGTGTGTCTTCTATTTTATGGTTTATTTTTTCTTGGTTACAAATTAAAGGATAATTCTTGTATTGAAGAAATTATTTGATGAAAAAAAATAAAAAAGCTTACTCTTAGTCTTTTGTATTGGTAAAGATTTTGCGTAGAACTTCCTGGCTCACTCTTAATTCCTCCAATGTCAGCCCGTGAAGAGCCTCCTTTAATGTTTTGTTGGCTATAAAGCGTGCCATTTCTTCCAGTTCCTTTCCTGTTTTTGTAAGATGTATCAAATTGGTACGTCGGTCTTTTTTATCCGATATACGTACTACCAGATGCTGGCGCTCCATGTTGTCTATCAGACGAGTCATGCTAGGTTTGTCCTTAAAAGTCGCATTACATAACTCCTGCTGGGTAACTCCGTCCTTTTCCCATAAGAACAATAATACGGTCCATTGTTCAGGGGTTATCTCCATTCCATTCTGTCGGAAATTACGGCTTAGCTTACGGTTGATTGCAGCAGAAACCTTTCCGTTTAGGATCGCAAAAATGAGCTGTATGTCAAAGTTAAACTGTTCTATCATGTAATTATTGTTTAAACAACTACGCAAATATACGATACTTTTGCTATATATGGTATATGAAAATACCTCAAAATAACATTCTTTATCATATAAAAAGAATGCAATGGTTTGTATATTAGAGAAAAAGTCGTAACTTTGCGCCGCATTTGAAAAATTTATTATTAATAATTTAATTAACGTATAGTATGAATCAATACGAAACCGTTTTCATTTTAACTCCCGTTTTGTCTGATGTTCAGATGAAGGAAGCGGTAGAGAAGTTCAAAGCTATCCTTACACAGGAGGGTGCGGAGATCATTAATGAAGAAAACTGGGGATTGAAGAAATTGGCTTACCCAATTCAGAAGAAATCTACAGGTTTCTATCAACTGATTGAATTTAAAGCAGAACCGTCGGTTATTGAAAAACTTGAAGTAAACTACCGTCGTGACGAACGTGTTATCCGTTTCTTGACTTTCAAGATGGACAAATACGCTGCAGAATACGCTGCTAAGAGAAGAAATGTAAAATCAACTAAAAAGGAGGAAAACTAATCATGGCACAGCAACAATCAGAAATCAGATATTTAACTCCGCCTTCAGTAGACGTTAAGAAGAAAAAATACTGCCGTTTCAAAAAGAGTGGTATTAAGTATATCGACTACAAAGATCCTGAATTCTTGAAGAAATTCTTGAACGAACAGGGTAAAATCCTTCCGCGCCGTATTACAGGTACTTCATTGAAGTTCCAGCGTCGTATTGCGCAGGCTGTTAAGAGAGCTCGTCACTTGGCTTTGCTGCCTTTCGTAACTGATATGATGAAATAATTAAAGGAGGAATAAGAGTATGGAAATTATTTTGAAAGAAGACGTAGTTAACTTGGGCTACAAGAATGATATTGTAACCGTTAAGTCAGGTTATGGTCGTAACTATCTTATTCCGACAGGCAAAGCAGTTATCGCTTCTCCAGCTGCAAAGAAAATGTTGGCTGAAGAATTGAAACAGCGTGCTCACAAATTGGAAAAGATTAAGAAAGATGCTGAAGCAGTAGCAGAATCTTTGAAAGATGTATCTTTGAAGATCGCTACAAAAGTTAGCGCAACTGGCGTTATCTATGGTTCAGTTGGTAATATTCAGATTGCTGAAGAATTGGCTAAATTGGGTCACAACATCGATCGTAAGATTATCGTTGTTAAGGATTCTGTAAAAGAAGTTGGTCATTACAAAGCAGTCGTTAAACTTCACAAGGAAGTTTCTGTTGAAATTCCTTTCGAAGTTGTTGCAGAAGAAGCTTAATTTTGCAGTCTGTAAATACTTGATAAGATCCCGAGTAGATGAAAATCTGCTCGGGATTTCTTTTTTATTATCTTAATAGGTATATTCAAAATTGCTTGATTGTTGATTGTGTTTATGCTGGTAGATCTTATTGGTTGAAATAATGGCCAGTAATTATTTTTTAGGAGAGGGTAAAGAATAGGAGGAATTTTGTAAAAGATGATATTTATAGTGTTTTTCTTTTTACTAAATGAGGGACTGGATTTTTTTTGTTTCTCTAGTGGAATAGATGGGAGAGTTACAGAAATTTGTGGATATGCTGATTTATTCTTCCTCAAGAGTCTGGAAAAATATCAGGATATTTTTGAAATTTTTGTACGAATGTCTTTCTCTTTTGTACAAAAAGAGAAGTAAACAAGAGCATGTTTTTGGTGAAAGAATATGATTAGTAGAGAATTTACTACGTAAAGATAGGGAAGGTGGTAAAGGAAATATTTCTTATCGCTCATCAGAGGATATAAAAGGGCATAAAAAAAGTCTGAATGCTTTCGCATGCCAGACTTTCAATTCTCTCGAATGTTGTTCGAAATTATTCAGCTACTACTGCTGCAGAATCAACTGCTGCTGAGTCAGCTACTACTGCTGTAGAGTCAACAACTGGAGCTGCTTCTTCTACTGTTTCAACTGCTGCAGTTGAGTCAACTGTTGATTCATTGTTAGCTGCTTTGTTACCGCAAGATGCGAAAGATACAGCAGCGAATGCTACGAACAAAAATACTAATTTTTTCATTTTCTTTGCTTTTTAAAATCTGTAATACTTATGTTGTTTTCTTAAAACGATGCAAAGATATAGACTTTTTTAATACGTTGTTCTCTTTAGGGCATTTTTTTTCAAAAAAAATATGTTTTAAAATACTTTTCTTCATAAAAGATGTTTTCGGATATGGGAATATGGGAGAATATTCGTATATTTAAACGATTTTTCTGCATGTTTTTAGGGGAGATGTTTTTTCGGTGGTGAAAGCTCTCTTCCTTATCTTTGTGTTCCGATAATAATACGTAACTTTGCATTCAAATTATTATATTTAAAGTATGACAGATACAACTATTTTTCAAAATAAAAAGGCTGTTTATTATACATTAGGCTGTAAACTGAACTTTGCGGAAACTTCTACCATTGGAAAAATGCTTAAGGAAGTAGGAGTCCGTACCGTACGTAAAGGTGAGCAGGCTGATATTTGTGTAATTAATACCTGTTCGGTCACTGAAATGGCAGATAAAAAATGCCGTCAGGCTATTCATCGTTTGGCAAAAGAGCATCCGGGAGCTTTTATCGTAGTGACTGGATGTTATGCGCAGCTGAAGCCTGGACAGGTAGCAGATATTGAGGGAGTCGATCTGGTTTTGGGAGCAGAACAGAAAGGCGATCTGATGAAATATTTGGGAAATTTGGAGAAGCATGAGCATGGTGAAGCTATCACTACTGCCACAAAGGATATACGTACCTTTGTTCCTTCATGTTCTAGAGGTGACCGTACCCGTTATTTCCTGAAAGTACAAGATGGATGTGATTATTTTTGTTCGTATTGTACTATACCTTTTGCGCGAGGAAGAAGCCGTAATGGTAAAATTGCTGATCTGGTAGAGCAAGCTCGTCAGGTGGCAGCAGAAGGTGGAAAAGAAATTGTACTTACTGGAGTAAATATAGGTGATTTCGGAAAAACTACAGGAGAGAGTTTCTTCGATTTGGTAAAGGCACTTGATGCGGTGGAAGGCATTGAGCGGTATCGAATTTCTTCCATTGAGCCTAACCTGCTTACCGATGAGATTATAGAGTACGTAGCACGGTCACGTCGTTTTATGCCTCATTTCCATATTCCGTTGCAGTCGGGATGTGATGAGGTGCTTAAATTGATGCGTCGCCGGTATGATACTGCGCTTTTTGCTTCCAAGATACATAAAATCAAGTCTCTGATGCCCGATGCCTTTATCGGTGTAGATGTGATTGTCGGTACAAGAGGAGAAACGCCCGAATACTTTGAACAGGCTTATGAGTTTATACAAGGGTTGGATGTAACCCAGCTTCATGTGTTCAGTTATTCGGAACGCCCTGGTACTCAGGCTTTGAAAATAGATTATGTAGTTTCTCCCGACGATAAACATCAAAGAAGTCAGCGTTTACTGGCATTATCGGACGAAAAGACAAGAAGTTTTTATGGTCGTCATATTGGTCAGGAAGCAACTGTATTGATGGAACACTCCAAGCCAGGTTGTCCTATGCATGGGTTCACCGATAATTATATCCGTGTGGAACTGGAGCAGAACGATGCTTTAGACAATCAGTTAATACGCGTACGTTTAGGTGATTTTAATGATGACGGAACCGCGTTGAAAGGTATTATATTATGATAAAAGTTTCGGTCGTTATATTAAACTGGAATGGCGCAGATATGCTGCGCCGTTTTTTGCCTTCTGTCATTTCGTGTTCGCAAGGAGAGGGAATAGAGGTTTGTGTAGCCGATAATGGCTCATCTGATGATTCCTGCCGGATAGTAGGGGAAGAGTTTCCTTCTGTCCGTCTGATTCGTCTGCCTGAGAATTATGGTTTTGCAGATGGATATAATAAAGCATTGGAACAGGTTGATGCTGAATATGTTGTGCTGCTTAACAGCGATGTGGAAGTTTCATCAGGCTGGTTGTCAGCAATGGTATCATATATGGATTTGCATCCGGAGGTTGCAGCCTGCCAGCCTAAAATTCTCGACTGGAAAAATAAAGAATATTTTGAATATGCAGGGGCGGCTGGTGGATTTATCGACCGATATGGGTATCCGTTCTGTCGCGGCCGTGTGTTTGATACGGTAGAAAAGGATATTGCACAATATGATGCTCCGGTTTCCATTTTCTGGGCTACGGGTGCAGCTTTATTTATCAGGCTTGACAAATATCGGGAAGCAGGGGGACTCGACGGACGTTTCTTTGCACATATGGAAGAAATAGACTTGTGCTGGCGTTTGCGCAGCCGTGGCTATGAGCTGGTTTGCCTGCCTCAAAGCGTAGTCTATCATGTAGGTGGGGCCACATTGAAGAAAGAAAATCCTCGGAAGACGTTCTTGAACTTTCGCAATAACTTGCTTATGCTTTATAAAAATCTTCCTGCTGAAGAGCTTGTTTCAGTAATGCGGACACGTACATGCTTGGACTATCTCGCAGCCTTGTTCTTTCTGCTTAAAGGAGATGTTTCTAATTTTCGTGCGGTACTTCAGGCTAGAAAAGAATTTCTTCGTTTACGTCCGGAATTTGCTTCAGCTCGTCAGGAGAATTTGGATAAGACTGTTCTCGCAGATATTCCAGAACGTCTTAAATTCAGCATCCTGTGGCAGTCGAAACTGATGGGTAGAAAAAAATATGCAGATTTACCTGTGAAATAAAAAGTTTTTTGTTTTGAGGCTTGTTTCTCGCTCTTGGAAACCTCGTCGTACCCACTGATAGATGGGTAGAATGCAAACTGAATCAGTGTTAATAAAACATAAACCGTTCTTTTTCTCGGTTAAGCATCCCTGAAAAATTGTACATTTGTTAATACTACAGATAACCTAATAATTGCAGTTTATATTATGATATTAATTAATGGAAAAGAGGTTTCGGAACAAGTAAAGCAGGAAATTGCTGCTGAAGTTGCCGATATAGTTGCCCGTGGCGGTAAGCGTCCACATCTGGCTGCGGTTTTGGTAGGGCACGATGGGGGGAGTGAAACCTATGTTGCAGCAAAAGTAAAGGCTTGTGAAGTTTGCGGTTTCAAATCTACTCTTATTCGTTACGAAAGTGATGTGACCGAAGAAGAACTTCTGGCGAAAGTGCAAGAGCTGAATAATGATCCCGATGTGGATGGATTTATCGTACAATTGCCTTTGCCTAAACATATTTCAGAACAGAAAGTTATAGAAACAATCGACTATCGTAAAGATGTTGATGGCTTCCATCCGATAAACGTAGGCCGTATGTCCATCGGGCTTCCTTGTTATGTTTCTGCAACTCCCAATGGTATCTTGGAACTGCTTCGACGCTATAATATAGAAACCCAGGGTAAAAAATGTGTTGTACTTGGAAGAAGTAATATTGTCGGAAAACCAATGGCAATGCTGATGATGCAGAAAGCATATCCGGGTGATGCTACCGTAACAGTCTGCCATAGCCGTAGTAAAGATTTGGTGAAAGAATGTCGTGAAGCGGATATAATTATAGCAGCTTTGGGACAGCCTAATTTTGTAAAGGCAGATATGGTTAAGGAAGGGGCTGTTGTGATTGATGTCGGTACAACTCGTGTACCCGATGCAACAAAAAAATCAGGATTTAAACTTACCGGAGATGTGAAATTTGATGAAGTGGCTCCAAAATGTTCATATATAACTCCAGTTCCCGGTGGTGTAGGACCGATGACAATTGTATCGTTGATGAAGAATACATTGCTGGCTGGTAAGAAGGCTATATATAAATAATGCTCCTTCTAGAAGGTTTTACAGCATAAAATGAACTTTTATGAAAGATTTTTCTCAAAAGTGTTTGCAAATTCAAAATAAACATATATCTTTGCACTCGCTTTTGAAAGGGTAATCAACATGGTGACTATAGTTCAGTTGGTTAGAGCGTCAGATTGTGGTTCTGAATGTCGTGGGTTCGAGTCCCACTAGTCACCCTTTCATAGAAGCAACCATTTTTAATATGGTGACTATAGTTCAGTTGGTTAGAGCGTCAGATTGTGGTTCTGAATGTCGTGGGTTCGAGTCCCACTAGTCACCCTTCTGAAAATGAAAGCGATCTTCAAGTGAAGGTCGCTTTTTTGTGTTTCCAGTTTGCTTTTCTTTATTATTTGTTTATATTTGCATAAAAAATATAAATAACTATGAAATTGCGTACAGTTGGTAAATTAGGTGTAATACTTTCTGTTATACTTTTTTGCATAGGAGTAGGGCTTTATAGTTTTGCTCGTTTGAGTCTTGCAGAAAGTGGAAAGGATGCTGATTTGCTTGCTGTTGTTCCTTCTGATTGTATCGGACTTTTGGAAACTGATAATATTGAGTTTATGGTCAATGAGTTTCCACAGGCTGCTTATGCAGGACAGCTTGATACACTTCAAAGCAGTGGACTTTTTTCTGTTGTGGGAGAAGACATGATTCCTTACATCGTAGAGAATGCTCACGATTTACATAATCAGATGAATTATATGATGGTGAGTTTTCATGCTCCGATTTCTTCTCGTAATTTGGTTATGTATTTCCGTACAAATGAATCTGGAAGGAACTTCATTCGTGAAATGATAACCAGAAAGGGACTTTCTTTTTCAGCTAAAAAAGAAACTTATAGAGGAAAAACGATAGAGATTTATCCCGTAAGTAATAATGATTTCATATCTTGTTACAATGGCAAGGGATTTTTGGCTGTCAGTTATCAGAAGAATCTGATAGAAAAAGTAATAGATGCCGAGAAAGACGAGAAGTCATTGCGCCAGGATGTCGGATTTACTTCTATCGCTCATACTAAGACGGCAAATTTTTTGACTTTATACGGACATACAGCGTCGATACCTTTGCTGGCAGAAGAAAATACTGATTGTTGGAGTGAATTTGATATTCATTTGAATAGTGAAGTGTTTTATCTGAGTGGCTCTATGTATGCTTCCGATTCATGCCTATATCGGGTAGAAGAACGGTTAAAGTCCATTCAGCCTCTTCGTGAGGACAGTGTGCTTATCCTTTCCAGTCAGGAAAAGGTGGATTCCTGCATTTCGCAAGTATTGTCTATTCCGCAACACACGTTGTTTGATGAGTGTGTTTCGAATCTATCGCGCGATGCATCCTTTATTATGGTGGCAGATGTAGATAAGCTGGCACAGAATCTGGGTGCATATAAAAATTATCTACCTGCGTTTATTTATGATCATGTAGAATTATTCCGTTCGTTTATCTTATCAGTCCAAATTACGAATGTAAACAATAAGCTTTCGCATATATTTGTTTTTACCTATAAAGAATAAGAGATTCTTGGTTTATCTGAGTTTATTCTTTAGGAAATGCGGACCGGCTTTAAAATGGAAGTAAATAACAGAAACTACAGTCAGAAAGGCTCCAAACAGATAGGCTGCTCGGAAAGAAGCTATTTCTGCAATGTACCCTCCACTCAGCATTCCTATTCCTAATCCGACATCCCATGAGGTCAGATAAGTACTTGTAGCCGTTCCTCGTTGGCTGTTGGGGGCAAGGTTGACGAATAAGGTGTTATAAGCGGGAAACATTGTTCCAAACCCGATTCCAAGCAATAGGGAGATAAGGAAGAATAAAATAATAGTAAATGAACTGTTCCAATTGATAAGCCATCCGCAGGCTGTCAGGCCGAAATAGCAGATACAGACAAGGTATAACCCGGCAGAGATGACCTGTGTAATCATTCCTTTGTCTACCAGGCGTCCGCTGAAGAGTCGGCTGATAGCCATTCCTACAGCCATAAGAGTAAAGAAGAATCCTGTTTCTGCAGTGATACCTATTTGCTTGGCATACATTGCTACGTAGTTTGTTGTCATGCCGTAGGGAATAGATAACAGTAATAAGCTGAATCCGGCAGGAAGTCCTTTTAACAAAATAAACCGGTCCAATGAAATCGGCTCTCTTTTTACGGGAGGTTTATAGGGTGTTTTCACCATGGTAGCTGCCAGAAAGCCTAATATGCAAGAGCCCAGTGAATAAGAAAAAATGGTGATATATGAAGCTCCTCCGCTATGAAGGAACAATCCGAACATCGGTCCGATGGACATAGCCAGATTGTTTGCCAGTCCATAATATCCTAAACCTTCTCCGCGACGACTGGAAGGCATAATGTCTATTACTACCGTATTTCCGCCAACTGTAACCATACCGAATGATATACCGTGTATCACACGAAAAATAATGAATAATGTCAGCAAGCCAGCTACCATATATCCGGCAAATATCAGTGTAAAGATAAAGTAGGCAATCAGGTAGAGAGGTTTACGGGCAAAAGTATCGAGAAAATATCCGGAAAACGGACGGATACAAAGAGAGGAAATGGTATAGCAGGAAAGCACTATACCTATTGTCGTATTTGAAGCCTCGAATATCTCTGAAAGATAAAACGGAAGGACTGGAGTCAATAGCCAAAAGCCGAAATATAAAAGGAAATTGGCTGCCAGTATACAACAATAGCTTGGTGTAATAAGACGTTCCTTTTCCATATTTGAAATTTGCAAAACGCGGATTAACATAGACTTTTACAGAATTCTTTAAGGTTGAATCTATAAAGAGCCTGCGTTAATCCGCGTTTTCTTTATATATAATAAAAAATTAGTTTGCTGCTTCGAATTCTTCGAGGAAACGAGTATCGTTTTCCGAGAACATACGCAAATCTTTTACTTTATATTTTAAGTTGGCAATACGTTCTACTCCCATACCGAATGCATAACCAGTGTAAACTTTACTGTCGATACCGTTAGCTTCGAGTACAGCAGGGTCAACCATACCGCAACCCAAAATTTCTACCCATCCTGTATATTTACAGAAAGGACATCCTTCGCCACCACAGATATCGCAGCTGATATCCATTTCCGCACTAGGTTCAGTGAACGGGAAGTATGAAGGACGCAGACGGATTTTTGTTTCAGGACCGAACATTTCTTGTGCAAACTGAAGCAAAACTTGTTTCAAGTCTGTGAATGAAACATTCTTATCGATATACAATCCTTCTACCTGATGGAAGAAGCAGTGTGCACGATAGCTGATAGCTTCGTTACGATACACACGTCCCGGACAGATTACGCGGATAGGAGGTTTAGAAACTTCCATTACGCGGCTCTGTACAGATGAAGTATGTGTACGTAAGATAATATCAGGATGACTTTCTATGAAGAAAGTATCCTGCATGTCGCGTGCCGGATGATCTTCGGGGAAGTTCATAGATGAGAATACATGCCAGTCGTCTTCTACTTCCGGACCGTCAGCAATAGTGAATCCCAATCTGTTGAAAATATTGATTATTTCGTTACGTACGATGCTTAACGGGTGACGTGTACCCAGCTCTATCGGGTAAGCAGTACGAGTCAGGTCCAGTTCAGCTGCGCTGTTATCCTGACATTCGAAAGCTTCTTTCAGTGTATTAATACGCTCCTGAGCATGATTCTTCAATTCATTCAGTTTCATGCCGACTTCTTTTTTCTGTTCAGCGGGTACATTGCGGAAATCCGCCATAAGCGCATTGATTATACCTTTTTTACTTAGGTATTTTATGCGCAGAGCCTCCAGCTCTTCTGCATTCGAAGCAGTTAAGTTCTCCACTTCCTGAAGTAACTGTTCTATTTTTGCTAACATATTTTCCTATATTATTATTTTTTTCTAGTGCACAAAGGTAAGGATTTAAACTGAAATTTTGTCTTTTTATGCTCATAAAAAAGAAAACTGTAAATGTTTTATTCGCCAAAAGAAAAAAAGACGTATTTTTGCACATGATTTTTCAGAAGCACTAAGATGAAAAAAATTTTATTTGGGTGTTGTGTATGTATGCTGGTCAGTTCTTGTGGGGGAGGAAAAAAGAATGTAGACCCTTTTGAAACGTTAACTAAACAAATTGACTCGCTGACAGTTGGGCATGACACATTGCAGGGAGAAGCTCCGGTTGTAGAAGAAATAGTTCCAGCTACGGCCGATGAAAGCTTTGCCGATTTCTTTTATAATTTTGCTTCCGATGAACACTTCCAACGTTCTCGGGTGAAGTTTCCTATTTCTTATTACAAAGGTGAACAGGTAGTACGAATGGCAAAGAACGAATGGATATACGATCCTATGTTCAGTCGTGAACCGGTTTATACTGTCCTTTTCGATAAGGAAGAAGATATGGAGATGGAAAAAGATACAGCTGTGCATAGTGTACAGGTGGACTGGATTTATCTGAAAGAGAGAAAAGTAAAACGGTATTATTTTGAGCGAGTTTCAGATTGTTGGTATCTGGAAGCTATAAATAAAGAGAAGCTTGCCTCGGATGCGAATGGCCGTGAAGATTTTTTCGATTTTTATAACCATTTTGTCAACGATTCCATATTCCAGCTTGAACGTTTACATCGTCCATTGAGTTTTGTGACTGTAGATCCTGAAGATGAATTTCAGATTCTCGAAACTACATTGGATGAAGGACAGTGGTTTTCATTTCGTCCTCCTATGCTTAAAGAGCGTTTGACTAATGTCCATTACGGACAGAAGGAAATGCCTGATACCAATCAGAAAATTATTGAATTTAAAGGATTTGGTAATGGCTTTAGCAATACGCTTTATTTTGAATATCACGGAGGTAAATGGATATTGATGAAATTTGAAGATTTGAGCGACTAGGTTGCTCCGTTCAGCATAGAATAGTAATATAAAATGAAAGAACTGACAGATTATTCTCTTTTACATCATAACACATTTGGCATGGATGTGCGTACTGCACATTTTGTTGAATATGAATCAGTAGAAGAACTTTGTGCTTTTTTGAAGCAGAAAAATTATGAACTTCCATTATTACATATTGGAAGGGGAAGTAATTTGCTCTTTTCGGGCGATTATCAAGGAACAGTACTTCATTCCTTGATAAAAGGTTATGAGGTAGTAAGTGAAACGTCAGATACTGTAGATGTGCGTGTAGGAGCCGGCGAAGTATGGGATGACTTTGTGGCATACACTGTGCAGAAAAATCTGTATGGGGCTGTAAACCTGTCTTTGATACCTGGAGAGGTTGGAGCTTCTGCCGTACAGAATATCGGAGCCTATGGAGTTGAGGCTAAAGATTTGATAGTAAGTGTAGATACAGTTTGCGTTTCTACCGGAGAATTACGGCAGTTCTCGAATGGGGAATGCTGTTATGCATATCGTAAAAGTATATTTAAGCAAGAACTGAAAGGCAAATATATTGTCACGCATGTCACTTACCGTTTGAGTAAAGTTCCGGTATGGCATTTAGATTATGGTAATATCCGTACAGAGCTGGATAAAGCATCTTGTCCGTTGACATTAGATAATCTGCGTCGTATCATCATTCGTATCAGAGAAGAAAAACTTCCTGATCCGGCTCAAATGGGAAATGCCGGAAGTTTTTTTATGAATCCGGTCATTCCTAAAAAGCAGTTTGCTGATTTACAGTCCATATATACCGATATGCCTTCTTATCCGGCAGGCGAAGATTTCGTGAAAGTTCCTGCCGGATGGATGATAGACCGTTGCGGATGGAAAGGAAAATCGTTGGGACGTGCAGGAGTACATGCCCGTCAGGCGTTGGTCCTTGTCAATCTGGGGGGAGCTACCGGAAAGGAAATCATGGCTCTTGCAGAAGCAGTTGTTGCTTCGGTAAAGGAAAAGTTTGGTATTGATATCCATCCGGAAGTAAATTACATTTAAGACTACTTGATTATACAATGAAAGTTACTGTATTAGGAAGTGGAACATCTACGGGAGTGCCTCAAGTGGGATGCGGATGTCCGGTATGTACAAGTACCGATCCGCGCGATAACCGTTTGCGTTGTTCTGGATTGATTGAAATGGAAGGAGTGCGCATTTTGATAGATTGCGGTCCTGATTTCAGAGAACAATGTATTAGAATGAACGATTTTCGTCCTATTGACGGGGTATTGATAACTCACGAGCACTATGACCATGTGGGTGGGTTGGATGATCTTCGTCCTTTTTGCAGTTTCCGGGATGTACCTGTCTATGCGGAAGGATATACTGCCGAGCGTTTGCAAAGACGTATGCCTTATTGTTTTGTAGAACATCCGTATCCGGGAGTTCCCAGTATTCCACTTTCTGTCATCGAGCCGTATAAACCGTTTCAGGTAACAAACTTGTCCGGACATTCGCTGGAGGTTGTTCCTTTTAGAGTAATGCATGGTAAACTGCCGATATTGGGTTATCGGGTGGGTAAGGTAGCTTGGATAACAGATATGCTTACAATGCCTGATGAGTCGTATGAATTTTTACAAGGATTGGATTATCTGTTTATAAATGCATTACGGATAGAGCCGCATTGGACACATCAGTCGCTGGCTGAGGCTTTGGAGCAAGCTTCACGTATCGGAGCTGGCGAAACTTATTTCATACACATGAGTCATCATATGGGATTGCATGCAGAGGTCGAAAAGCAACTTCCTCCGCATGTGCATATGGCATACGACGGACTGGTTGTAGAACAATAATTGAAGCTATTTGATTTTTGCTTTCAAAGACTCTTTACATATTCCGTTGAGTCCGCATTCTTCACATTTGGGATTGCGTGCGGTACAGACGTATCTTCCATGAAGAATCAGCCAGTGATGAGCCGTCGGTATTAAATTCTCAGGAATATATTTTACCAGATGTTTTTCTGTTGCTAAAGGGGTAGTACATGTTTTAGGTACAAGTCCGATGCGATGACTGACACGGAAGACGTGGGTGTCGACTGCCATTGCAGCTTTGTTGAATACCACACTTTGAATTACATTTGCGGTTTTTCTTCCTACTCCGGGGAGTTTTACTAGTTCTTCCAAAGTTCCTGGAACTTCACTCTGAAAGTCTTTTACCAGCATTTGAGCCATTCCTACCAGATGCTTGGCTTTGTTGTTTGGATAGCTTACACTACGTATGTATTCGTAAACTACCTCAGGGGTGGTGTTTGCCAGAGCTTCGGGAGTTGGAAATGCCGAAAAAAGAGGAGGAGTTATCATATTGACACGCTTGTCTGTACATTGCGCACTTAATATCACAGCTATAAGCAGCTGAAAAGGATTTTCATAATGCAATTCTGTTTCTGCTACCGGAATTGCCTGTTGAAAATAAGTTATTACTTGTTTATATAATTCTTGTTTTTTCATGTGTTTACAGATTGAAGATAAATCTTATTTAGTATTTCTTATTTAATACCATCTTTTATGCTTAAAGTAGAAATATACGATTACCCCTACGGCAAGCATCAATCCCCAGGCAAAGAAATAACCGTATTTCCATCCCAGTTCAGGCATCCATTGGAAGTTCATTCCCCATATCCCGGCTAAAAACGTCAGTGGGATAAAGATGGTAGAAACAATGGTAAGCTGTTTCATGATGCTGTTCATTCGCTGGTCGTTGTTTGCCAAATAAAGATCTACCATTGCAGAAAGCAGATCACGGCAGCCTTCCAGTGTCTGCAATACAAATTGCAGGTGGTCGTTTACATCACTGAAAAAAGGTCGGTTCGCTTTATTCAATAATTGGTTTTCACTGTGAAGTAATTTATTGATTTGCTCTTTCAGAGGAAATATGCTTTTTTTAATCAGCCGGTAATTTCTGCGGTATCTCTGTATTTCTTCTATTCCCGGTTGTTTTTCAGGTATGGGAGAAAGAGGCGATAAGAATTGTTCTTCCAGATCCTCCAGGTCATCTTCCATTTTAGAAATGATAGACATGAAACTTGCCATTACGCTGTTCAGGATTACACTTAGTAAAAAGTCGGATTGGCGGTTACGTATCTTCAAAACATTTTTTTCAAGTGCTGTATTGATTTCGTTGAAGAAATCAGTTTCTTTTTCGGTAAAGGTAAGTACAAAATTTTTCCCTTGCACAATACAGAGTTGTTGTGGTACGAATTCATTATAGTCAGTATTCGATAACTGTTTTAGAATAACCAGATTATAAGTATCGTGTTCTTCTATTTTAGTTGGATGCTCTGAGTTTAGGATATCTTGTATGGTCAGGAAATCAATGTTGAAATAGTTGCATATTTCATGTATGGTTTCTGTATTCTGTAATCCGTGCACTTGTATCCAGTTGATACAGTTTTCTTTTATTAAGGGCTGTATATCTTTTATATCGTGTCCTCGAAAAGTCTGGATTTGTTCAGCGTTGTAGCTGGAAACATGCAAATGGGTAGGAGTTTCGCTTTCTCCTATGTAATTCAGTTTTTCGCTGAGCAGGTTATTTTTCGTCATGTCTGAATGAATTTGATATGTACAAATATAACGGTTTATTTGTAAATTGGCAAAAAGTTCCTACCTTTGCAACCAAATTAAAAAAGAGAACATTAACATGCGATGCCGTGAATAGCGGCCGTGTATTCTAGAACACCACGTAAAAAACAGGAGCGATGAAAAAAGACAATCTCGTATCAGTGCCTTTTATGGTTTTGGGCATTGTATTTTGTGTCTGCTTAGTGGCAGCCAATCTTTTAGAAACCAAAGTAGTTCAACTAGGTCCGATTTCTATTACTGCCGGACTGCTTGTTTTTCCTATTTCTTACATTATCAATGACTGTATTGCTGAAGTCTGGGGCTTCCGTAAAGCGCGTCTTATCATTTGGATGGGATTCCTGATGAACTTTATGGTAGTTGCCTTGGGGCAGATAGCAGTAGCTTTGCCAGCAGCTCCTTTTTGGGAGGGAGAAGAAAGCTTTAACTTTGTTTTTGGTATGGCGCCACGCATTGCTGTAGCCAGCTTGCTTGCATTTTTAGTTGGTTCGTTTATCAATGCATATGTGATGAGCCGTATGAAGATTGCTTCGCATGGGAAGAATTTTTCAGCGCGTGCCATCCTTTCTACTGTATTTGGTGAAAGTGCTGATTCGCTGATCTTTTTCCCTTTGGCTTTTGGAGGACTGATGCCTATCTCTGAATTAGGAAAAATGATGTTGGTTCAGGTTGTTCTTAAGACAATGTACGAAATAATTATTCTGCCTATAACTATTCGAGTAGTGAAATACATCAAGCATGTAGACGATTGTGACGTGTACGATGAACATATTTCTTACAATGTGTTGAAAATAAAGGAGATTTGATATGAATAAAGATGCTGCACTTGTTGTCTTTAGCGGAGGACAGGACTCTACGACCTGTCTTTTCTGGGCGAAGAAACATTTTAAGAAGGTATATGCTTTGAGTTTCCTGTATGGACAGAAACATGTGAAAGAAGTAGAACTGGCACGTGAGATAGCTCGCAAGGCAGAAGTTGATTTTCATGTGATGGATGTTTCTTTTATCGGCCATTTGGGTAAAAACTCATTAACCGATACTTCCATTCATATGGATGAAGAAAAGCCAGAAGGTACTTTTCCGAATACGTTCGTTCCCGGCCGTAATTTATTCTTTTTGAGTATTGCTGCTGTATATGCTCGTGAACGGGGTATCAATCATATTGTGACAGGAGTATCACAGACCGATTTTAGTGGATATCCGGATTGTCGTGATGCTTTTATCAAATCGTTGAATGTTACATTGAATCTCGCCATGGAGGAACAGTTTGTCATTCATACTCCGTTGATGTGGATAGATAAGGCTCAGACATGGGCACTGGCAGATGAACTGGGTGTTCTTGATCTGGTGCGGAATGAAACGTTGACATGCTATAATGGCATTCCCGGAGATGGATGCGGACATTGTCCGGCATGCAAATTGCGCCGTGAGGGACTTGAAAAATATTTGGCAATAAAGAATAAGTAACAGATGATGCTCTATTCGGTATAAATAAACGGCTATGGAAAGAAAAGACGAACTGACAATATTAGGAAAGAATACAGTTTATAAACAGGATTATGCTCCTGAAGTTCTGGAAGCATTTGTAAACAAACATCCTGAAAATGATTATTGGGTACGTTTCAATTGCCCTGAGTTTACCAGTCTTTGTCCTATTACAGGGCAACCTGATTTTGCAGAAATTCGAATCAGTTATTTGCCTGATGTGAAAATGGTAGAAAGCAAAAGTTTGAAATTATATCTGTTTAGTTTCCGAAATCATGGTGATTTTCATGAAGACTGTGTGAATATTATCATGAAGGACCTGATTAAGTTGATGGATCCTAAATACATTGAGGTAACAGGTATCTTTACTCCTCGTGGTGGAATATCCATTTATCCGTATTGTAACTACGGTCGTCCTGGTACGAAATATGAGAAACTGGCAGAATATCGTATGCAGAATCACGATTTGTAAATCGTAAAGATACATTAGAACAGAGGAATGAAAAACGGACTTAGTTTCAACCGTCTTTCATTCCTCTGTTTTTTTAAGATAATTCCAGTATTTAAGATAATTCCAGTCCGAAAGCCTCTTTTAATTTCAGCAGACTAGGATTCTTTTTACTCATCATCTGGAAGCGCTCTACATGACTGTAGGCGCGGAGATTTTCATTGGCTGCACTTACACGAACCGTCATCTTTATTTTTCGGTTGTGCAACTGCTGGCGTAAATGTGTTTCTATTTGTGGAGCCAGTTGCGACATGTATTTCTGTACCATATCGTTGTCTACAGCCACTTCGAATGTTGTCTGGTCTTTGAGCAAGTGAGGCTGCATGTTCATCATACGTGCAGCATTGGCTGCTTCCTCTTTGGGCAGACGAGTCGCAAATTCCCGCCAGTAATAGTTCAGATCCTTTTCATTGAAGATATAATCCTCGTAGGTCTGGTCTGCCGGTACAGTTGCAGCTGTATTTACTGGTCCGTTGTTTGTAGCTTGTGGCTGGACAGCTTGTCGCCGGATTGATATACCTATGCTTCCTGCTTTCATTACAGGAATTTTCTTTTCTGTATTTGCTTTAGGTATCGGACTGGGATGTGCCGCAGCAGAAACGTTGGTAGTTGGAGCCGCTGGCTGCTGTACCGCAGCTGATACATTGGGAGCAGCTGGTTTTGCTGGTTGCTTGGGAGCTGTACTTCCGTAGTTGCCTGATACCTCATGGGTAGCCTGCGGATAAGGCTGGCTGTTTGAGGTCTGAGAGGATGAGGAAGATGGCTGTCCCTGATTAAAGGCTGGTTTTAAGGTCTGTTTTGTAGGGCCTTGCCCCCCACTAGGAACATCATTGTCGCCTGTTAGCTGGGCAAGTTGAATTAAGGTCAACTCTACCAGCAGACGTTTGTTTTTGCTTACTCGGTAATTCAGGTCACAGTCGTTACACAATTTCATGGCTTTATATAAGAACTGCGGGCTGCATTTCTGAGCCTGAGCCTGATAGCGGTCGCGTATGGATGCACCTACTTCCAATAACTGTAATGTTTCAGTATCACGACTTACCAGCAAGTCGCGGAAATGTGAAGTTAATCCTGTTATAAAATGGTTGCCGTCAAAGCCTTTTTTCAGAACTTCGTTGAATGTAAGCAGGCAGTCGGAAACCCTGTTCTCTAAAAAGGCATCCGTCAGTTTGAAGTAATATTCATAATCCAGCACATTCAAGTTCTCTATTACACTTTGATAAGTGATATGCCCGTTGGTAAAACTTACAACCTGGTCGAAAATAGACAAGGCATCACGCATACCACCGTCAGCTTTCTGTGCAATAACGTTCAGAGCCTCCGGTTCTGCTTCAATATGTTCTTTTCTGGCTACATTTTCCAAGTGTTCTACCGTGTCGTTCACACTGATACGATTGAAATCGTATATCTGGCATCGACTCAGAATAGTAGGAAGAATTTTATGCTTTTCGGTTGTGGCAAGAATAAATATAGCATGATGGGGCGGTTCTTCCAATGTCTTCAGAAAGGCATTGAAAGCTGCCTGAGAAAGCATGTGTACCTCGTCGATGATATATACTTTATATTTTCCAATTTGTGGCGGGATGCGTACCTGTTCGATCAGCGATCGTATGTCTTCTACTGAGTTATTGGACGCGGCATCCAGCTCATGAATGTTATACGAACGCTGTTCGTTGAAAGCACGGCATGATTCACATTCATTACATGCTTCTCCATCGGCAGTAGGATGCAGGCAGTTGATTGTCTTTGCAAATATTCGCGCACATGTTGTTTTTCCGACTCCTCGTGGACCGCAAAACAGATAAGCATGTGCCAGTTTTTGATTGGCAATCGCATTTTTCAGGGTGGTCGTCAGGGCGCGCTGTCCTACAACAGTATCGAATGTTGCGGGACGATATTTACGTGCCGATACGATATAATTTTCCATATGCCGATATAAGTGATTAATAGTTTTTATGTTCGGAAATACAAAAGTACATAAAATCTCGGTTTTCTCATGGGCTTGACCTGAAATATATTTATCTTTGTCACAAAATAAAGTAAGTTATGCAGACAAGTGACAGTATCGTTATTATCCCTACTTATAACGAAAAAGAAAATATTGAAAATATCATCCGTGCAGTTTTCGGTTTAGAGAAATGTTTTCATATTCTGATTGTTGAAGATAATTCTCCCGATGGTACTGCTGATATTGTACGGAAATTGCAGGCTGAATTCCCAGAACGCCTTTTCATGATAGAAAGAAAAGGAAAATTAGGCTTGGGTACAGCGTATATTGCAGGTTTCAAATGGGCAATTCAACATCAATACGATTATATATTCGAGATGGACGCTGACTTCAGTCATAATCCGAATGATTTGCCTCGTTTGTATAAGGCTTGCCACGATGAAGGAGCTGATGTTGCTATCGGTTCACGATATATAAGTGGTGTAAATGTGGTGAACTGGCCTATGGGACGTGTATTGATGTCATATTTCGCATCGAAATATGTACGTTTTATAACAGGTATTCCTGTGCATGATACAACGGCCGGATTCAAGTGTTATAAACGTAGGGTTTTAGAAACGATACCTTTAGACAATATTCGGTTTAAGGGATATGCTTTTCAGATAGAAATGAAGTTTACTGCTTATAAGTGTGGCTTTAAAGTAGTGGAAGTTCCGGTTATTTTCGTCAACCGTGAACTGGGAACTTCTAAGATGAATAGCAGTATTTTTGGTGAGGCCGTGTTCGGAGTGATACGGTTGAAATGGGACAGTTGGTTTAAAAGTTATCCAAAAAATAAGTAAATATGAAACGTACATGGATTTATAACGCAACGATTGTAAACGAAGGATTAAAATTTGCCGGTTCTGTTGTTGTTGAAGATGATACTATCTGTGAAGTGCTACAAGGAGAAGTTCGCCCTTCTGTACCTTGCGATGCCGAAATCGACGCCCGCGGTTGTTACCTCATCCCTGGAGTTATAGATGATCATGTACATTTTCGTGATCCGGGATTGACGCATAAGGCTGACATGGCAAGTGAAACTGCGGCTGCGGCAGCAGGGGGAGTAACTTCGTTTATGGATATGCCTAACTGTAATCCGCAGACAACAACTCTGGAAGCTCTGGAAAACAAGTTTGCTGATGCTGCAAACAAGTGTATCGTAAACTATTCGTTTTATTTCGGAGCAACCAATAACAATACGGAGTTGTTGCAGCAGCTGGACAAGAAACATGTGTGCGGTGTAAAACTGTTTATGGGAGCCAGTACAGGGAATATGCTTGTTGACCGTATTGAATCCTTGCGGAAAATCTTTTCGGAAGCAGGTATGCTGATTGCTGCTCACTGTGAAGACCAGACTATAATTCGATGGAACACGGAACTTGTAAAATCAAAGTATGGTGAAGAAGATGTGGATATTCTTTTCCATCCTCGCATACGAAGCGAAGAGGCTTGCTGGCGTTCGTCTTCGTTGGCTGTACAGCTGGCTAAAGAAACAGGAGCACGCTTGCATATTCTCCATGTCAGTACAGCACGCGAGCTGGAACTTTTCGAAGATAAACCGATATCAGAAAAGAAGATAACTTCGGAAGCATGTGTTTCACATCTGATGTTCTGCGATGAAGACTACAAAACGTTAGGAGCACGCATTAAATGCAATCCAAGTATTAAGACAAAGAACGACCGTGATATGTTGCGCCGGGCTCTGACAACAAATCGCATTGATGTCATTGGTACAGACCATGCTCCTCATTTGTTGAAAGAAAAAGAGGGAGGAGCTTTGAAGGCTGTATCTGGTATGCCGAGCCTGCAATTCTCTCTGGTCAGCATTATGGAACTTGTACATGAAGGCGTTTTGACCGTAGAGCAGCTGGTACAGAAGATGTGTCATGCTCCTGCTGAGTTATTCCAAATAGAAAAGCGTGGATATATCCGTCCGGGATATAAAGCTGACCTGGTTCTGGTTAACCCGGATAGTGAATGGGAAGTAACGTCAGATTGTGTTTTGAGCAAGTGTGGATGGAGTCCGATGGAAGGAAGACGCTTCCATGCGAAAGTAGAAAAGACATTTGTAAACGGAACATTAGTTTACAGCGACGGCAAGGTGGATACTCTTCACCGAGGAGAGCCGCTTGCTTTTAACCGATAAGAAATGCAGACAGACATTACGACAGTAGTTTACGATATACACGATTTGACAGAGTATATTAACTGGATTTATTTTTTTCATGCATGGGGATTTCAGCCTCGTTTTGCGGCTATTGCAGATATTCATGGGTGCGATGCTTGCAGAGCGAGCTGGCTTGCCTCTTTTCCCGTGGAAGATAGGGCCAAAGCTGCCGAGGCTATGCAGCTTCATAAGGAGGCAAACCGTATGCTGAACAGTGTGGACGGAAAATATAAGGTATATGCCATTTACCGGCTCATGAATGCCAATTCGGATGGTGATAACCTGCTGTTGGAAGGAACTCGCTTTCCGCTATTGAGGCAGCAGACGCGAGTTCGTCCGGACGATCCGTTTTTATGCTTGAGCGATTTCGTGCGTCCGTTGTCATCGGGGATACCAGATACGGTAGGAGCTTTTGCTACAACCATCGACGAGAATATGGAACAACCGTTCGAGGGCGATGATTATAAATTGATGCTTGTCAAAACCTTGGGCGAGCGTCTGGCAGAAGCTGCGGCCGAAAAGGTGCATGAAACTATTCGGAAAAGCGTATGGGGGTATGCCAAGGATGAACATCTCACCATGAAACAATTGCTCAATGAGGATTATCAAGGTATACGTCCTGCTGTAGGATATCCGTCTCTTCCTGATATATCGGTCAGTTTTTTATTGGATGAGCTGCTCGATATGAAGCGTATCGGTATCAAACTCACTGAAAACGGTATGATGCAGCCTCATGCTTCAGTATGTGGGCTGATGTTTGCCCATCCTGCATCTCGTTATTTTTCTGTGGGGAAGATAGACGAAGAACAGCTTGCCGATTATGCTGCCCGACGAGGATGTGAGGTAAGTGAAATCAGAAAATACTTAGTAGCTAACCTGCAACAATAATAGGATTATGATATTGCTGAGAGTTTCGTTGTTTTTTATCGTGTTGTTACTGTTGCCCGACTGGTATATATATAAGGTATATATAAAGTATATCCAGCATAAATGGCAAAAAAGATTATATTGGCTGCCCACAGTTTTGTTGCTGATGGTATTGCTTGTTTTCATCGTAGCACATGATTCGTTACACGATGCTTTTGGCATTTATCTTATTGTTACATTGTGCGTTGCTGTACCCAAACTGGTTTTTGTATTATGTGATATCCTGATGAAGGTGTTGCGTAAGTTTCTTCGTATACCGTTGTTTGGGAAAACCGTATCGTCTGTTGTAGCAATTGTCACGCTTGCTTATCTGCTTTTCGGAGCAATTAAAGGAAAGGAATATTTCCAGGTTAAGCAAGTTGTCTTTTCTTCACCCGATTTACCTGAGTCTTTTGACGGATATCGTATTCTTCAATTGTCCGATATACATGCCGGAAGCTGGAAAGGTAATGCGGAAGCACTCCGTCGGGCTGTTGAAATCTGTAACGCACAGCAGCCTGATCTGGCCGTGTTTACGGGTGATCTGGTAAATAGCCGGGCCGATGAGATTAAGGAGTTTATGCCTGTTCTGTCAAAACTTCGTGCAAAGGACGGTGTGTTTTCTGTATTGGGAAACCACGATTATGCTACGTATGTGCAGTGGGACAGTGAAGCAGACCGTCTTGCTAATATTGATACGCTTCTGGCAAGACAGGAACAGATGGGCTGGAAGATGCTTATGAATGACCATCAGATACTGCATCGTGGAAACGATTCTATCGCTTTAATAGGAGTAGAGAACAGTGGTAAACCTCCTTTTCCCAATCGTGGGGATTTACCTCGGGCACAGAAAGGCACGGAAGGTATGTTCAAGGTTTTACTGAGTCATGATCCAACTCACTGGAGAAGAAGCGTTCTTCCGGATACCGATATCCAACTGATGCTTGCCGGACATACTCACGATATGCAGATCAATTTATTCGGCTTTTCATTTTCACAGTTTATTTATCCCGAGCATAAAGGTCTGTATCTGGAAGGTCAGCGGGGACTTTATGTCAATATCGGGTTAGGTTATGTACTCTTTCCGATGAGGCTGGGAGCATGGCCAGAGATTACAGTCATTACTTTACGAAGAAAATAATAATTCCTAAACTATAACAAGCAATGAGATTCTTATACATTATTTATCAAATCTGTATCGGGTTGCCGATTTTTCTGGTGGCAACTATACTTACTGCTTTGACTACCATGTTGGGATGTTGGTTGGGTAACGGACATTTCTGGGGATATTATCCGGGCAAATTGTGGTCACAGCTTACATGTTTTTTGTTTTTGCTTCCGGTAAAAGTCAAGGGGCATGAACACCTGGATAAGAAAACATCCTATGTATTCGTTGCCAATCATCAAGGTTCATTCGATATCTTTTTGGTTTATGGATTTTTGGGGCGTAACTTCAAATGGATGATGAAGAAAAGCCTTCGTAAGCTTCCGTTCGTTGGTAAGGCGTGCGAATCTGCCGGCTTTATTTTTGTCGACAAATCTAGCCCTCGTAAGGTATACGAAACAATAAAGAGTGCGGAAAAAGTATTGCAGGGAGGAACTTCATTGGTTGTATTCCCCGAGGGAGCACGTACGTTTACAGGACATATGGCAAACTTTAAGAAGGGAGCTTTTCTGCTTGCCGACCAGTTGCAACTTCCTGTTGTTCCACTTACCATAGACGGATCGTTTGATATTCTTCCCCGCACAGGTAAGCTTTTGCATTGGCATCCGATGACTCTGACGATACACGAACCTATTTATCCGTTAGGAAAAAAGGGAGAAGAGAATCTGCAAATGTTGATGGCTGAATCGTATAAGGCTATCGAAAAAGATTTACCTCAGAAATATAAAGGTAAGATGGAGAATCCCGATCAGTAATAAAAAGTTTACCCCTTTCATCTTCGCTTAAACAAAGGATCATTCTTGTTGTTGAATGATAGCGTCAGATGAAAGGGGTAAACTTTGTTATTGCTTGAAACAGAGCGATTTAATATCTGCGAAAAAACAACATGAAATGTTGGGTGAAATTTGTACAAAAAAACGGAAAACATGCTGATGTTTTCCGTAAAATTATACCTTCTTTTTTTATTTGATTCTCTAAGATGACGAACTTCTAAAGGAAAAAGAGTTTTATTGTACGGCTTGCAGCTTGTCCATGTTGCTGCGTGCAACCGATACATATTCCTTTATCATCGGATTGTTTTTAAAAGAATCGGGAGCATCGTTTATTATTTCCTCCATAATCGGAGTCAATACCGGATAAGGAAATCCGTTGCATAGCATCAGAAAGACTCCTGTTCCCAATACATTGTTGTAATTTTCCTGGATAAATGTCTTGGCAAGGTCGTCCATGTCGTTTCCTAACGCGGTGCGCTGTTTTTCCATCTCTTCTTGGATAAATTTAGGATCTTTGCCGTCCATAATCATACGGCTTTCCATTCTTTCCACTTCATACGCACGATCTTCCAGCGAAGTTTTCTTTATGATAAACTCATTGAAACTGTCGTTCAACGGAGTTCCTTTTACAGAAAAACCTGCTTTGTCGATATTGATACTGATATTTCCTTCCTCTATGACAACCGGCATGATGCAGTCGTCGTCCATATACAAAGAAGCAATTACGGTAGAGTCGACTTTTCCTTTCATCTTGAATATCCCGTGTACCACTTCAGCCGAGTCTATATTTACCAACTTATCTCCGGACGGCACTTTTATGAAAAGCATTTTTCCATCCAGTTTCGATACAGAAGAAATACCTTCTATTTTATATTTCTTTCCGCACGAAGCGCAAATAATGGCACAAAAGAGAAAAAAGTAAAATCTGTACATGCAATAAGCCTTTAGAAATTTCTGCGGCAAAGGTATAACGTTTAGAAATGACGTGAAAATAAATTATCAAAAATTAAACTAAATAGAGGATTATTACTGAATTAAGCTACTCAAAACGTATTTTTCGCTATCTTTGCTGGCTATTTGCTGACAACGAAAAAATATCAATTATTATTTTTAAATATCATAACAATGAAAAAACTTAAAGTATTAGCATTGGCACTGATTTGTGCTGCCTTTTCACCGGTGAAAGCCGACGAAGGAATGTGGCTTCTTCAGCTGATGAAGGAGCAGAACCTTGCCGACCGTATGAAAGCACAAGGTTTGAAAATGGATATTGCCGATATTTACAATCCGAACAGCGTAACACTGAAAGATGCTGTTGGTATATTCGGACGAGGATGTACCGGTGAAATTATTTCTCCAGACGGACTGATTCTTACTAATCACCACTGTGGTTACGATGCTATCCAGCAGCATAGTTCTGTTGAACACGATTACCTGACTGACGGATTTTGGGCAAAAAGCCGTTCAGAAGAACTTCCAACTCCGGGGTTGACATTTAAGTTTGTAGAACGAATTGTAGATGTAACCGACAAGGTGAACCAGGATATCAAAGACGGAAAAGTGACTGAAATCAATTCTTTTGGTGCAGAATATCTGGATAAGCTTGCTGCTGATGAACTAAAGAATAGTGATTTGAAGGACAAACCGGGTATTTCTACCGAAGCTCTTCCGTTCTATGAAGGAAACAGATTTTATCTGTTCTTCATCAAGACATACAGCGATGTGCGTATGGTAGCTGCTCCTCCTTCATCAATCGGTAAATTCGGTGGAGAAACAGACAACTGGATGTGGCCGCGTCATACAGGTGACTTCTCTATGTTCCGTATCTATGCCGATAAAGATGGTAACCCAGCTGAATATAGTGCCGACAATGTACCTTTGAAAGTGAAGAAGCATCTTGCTATTTCGCTGAAAGGTTTGCAGGAAGGCGACTATGCTATGATTATGGGATTCCCGGGAAGCACCAGCCGTTACCTGACTGAAAGTGAAGTGAAAATGCGTATGGAAGGAATAAACACTCCTCGTATTGAAGTTCGTGAAGCACGTCAGAACGTATTGCGTAAGGAAATGGCTGCCAGCGATAAGGTACGTATCCAGTATGCAAGTAAGTTCGCTTCTTCCAGCAACTACTGGAAAAACTCTATCGGTATGAACAAGGCTATCGTCGACAATAAAGTATTGGAAGCAAAGGCTGAACAGGAAGCTAAGTTTGCACAGTTTGCAAAAGAACAGAACAATGCCGACTATGCTAAGGTTGTAAGCCAGATTGACGAGTATGTTCAGAAGGCTACTCCGATTACCAAGCAGATGATTTACTTCAGTGAAACTTTCAGAAGCGGTATCGAGTTTGGCGCTACATACGTTTTGTTCAACGATTTGAAAACTGCTTTGCAGAAGAACAAAAAGAAAGATATCGAAAAAGCTATCAGCAGCCTGAAAGAAGCATATGCCGATGTACACAACAAGGATTATGATCATGAAGTAGACCGTAAGGTAGCTAAAGTCTTGATTCCGCTGTATGCAAAGAGTGTACCAGCTGATGCTTTGCCTGCATTCTATCAGACTATCCAGACAAAGTATAAAGGCAATTATGATGCTTACATCGATGCTTTGTATGACAATAGCATTTTCTCTAACGATAAAAACTTCAATGCTTTCATCAGCAACCCTACCGTTAAAGCTATCGAAAACGACCTTGCAGTACAATATTCTTCTAGCAAAAATGAATTGTCGAAGAAACTGAATGAAAAGTATGATGCTGTAAGCGGCAATATCGATTTGTTGCATAAGACATATGTACGTGGCTTGTGTGAAATGTATGCTCCAACTCCGAAAGCTCCGGATGCAAACTTTACTATCCGTCTGACTTACGGTAACGTAAAATCTTACGATCCGAAGGATGGTATCCATTATAAATATTACACTACACTGAAGGGTGTAATGGAAAAAGAAGATCCGAACAATCCGGAATTTGTCGTTCCTGCTAAGCTGAAAGAGTTGTATGCTACGAAGAACTTCGGTCGCTATGCATTGCCTAACGGTGAAATGCCGACTTGCTTCCTTACTACCAACGATATTACCGGTGGTAACTCAGGTTCTCCGGTGTTGAATGGTAATGGTGAACTGATTGGTGCTGCATTCGACGGTAACTGGGAATCACTTTCGGGTGATATTAATTTCGACAACAATCTCCAGCGTTGTATTGCTGTAGATATTCGCTATGTATTATTCATCGTTGAAAAATTGGGTGGTTGCAAGAACCTGATTGACGAAATGACTATCGTAGAATAATGAAGAAAACCATATTATTTTCTATGCTTGCCGCATGCTCTCTCGCCGGATATGCCGACGAGGGCATGTGGATGCTGACAGACCTGAAGAAGCAGAACGCTGCCGTGATGCAGGATTTGGGTTTGGATATCAGTATAGATAAGGTATATTGTCCCGACAGCATCAGTCTGAAGGATGCTGTTGTACACTTTGGGGGAGGATGTACCGGCGAAGTAATCTCTGCAGAGGGACTGGTGCTTACCAATCATCACTGCGGATATCAGTATATTCAGCAGCACAGTGCTGTGGAGCACGATTATCTGACGGATGGTTTTTGGGCGATGAGCCGTGAACAGGAACTTCCCTGTGAAGGACTGACCATTACGTTTATCGACCGCATCCTCGATGTGACCGACTATGTACAGGAGCAGTTAAAAAAGGATGAGGATCCTGAAGGATTGAATTATCTTTCTCCTTCATACTTGTCGACTGTGGCTAAACGTTTTGCCAAGAAAGAGAATATAAAGACAGACGATTTTACTGTTCTCGAACTGAAACCGTTCTACGGAGCTAATAAATATTATCTGTTTGTAAAGACAGTATATAAGGATATTCGTATGGTAGGTGCTCCTCCTTCTTCTATCGGAAAGTTTGGAGCTGATACGGATAACTGGATGTGGCCGCGTCATTGTGGTGACTTTTCCATCTTCCGTATTTATGCATCGAAAGATGGTAAACCAGCCAATTATGCGGCAGACAATGTTCCTTTGAAAGTCAAGAAGCACCTTGCTATCAATATGAATGGCATTAAGGAAGGTGATTTTACTTTTGTAATGGGATTCCCCGGACGTAACTGGCGTTACATGATCAGTGATGAAGTGGAGGAACGTATGCAGACTACCAACTTTATGCGTGATACCGTGCGCGGAGTTCGTCTGCGTGTGCTGGGTGAGGAAATGGCAAAAGATGCCAAGACACGCATCCAGTATGCAGCCAAGTATGCTTCTTCTGCCAATTACTGGAAGAATGCCATCGGTATGAACGAAGGACTTGTATCGCTCAAGGTACTCGATCGTAAGAAAGATGAGCAGAAACGTCTTCTGGCTTTTGGCGACGAAACAGGAAATGACTCTTATCGTCAGGCTTATGAAAGTATCAAGCAGATTGTTGCAAAACGCCATGACGCTGTATATCATCAGCAGGCCATTTATGAAGCCTTGATGCTGGGTACAGAGTTTTCTAAAATACCTGATACTGATAAGCTGTTGGAAGCTTTGGAAAAGAATGACAAGAAGGGTATCAAGGCTGCCATTACTGCTTTGCAGGAACAGGGAAAGAAATTCTTTAACAAGGATTACAGTACGGTAGTCGACCGTAAGGTGTCTAAACAATTGCTTGCTTTATATGCGCAACTGATTCCTGCCGGACAACGTATCGGTATTTTTAAAGTAATAGACGGACAGTTTGCTGGCAGTACAGATGCTTTTGTTGATGCTTGCTTCGATCGTTCTATCTTTAGAAGCTCTAAAGCTTTGGCTGCGTTCTTGCAGAATCCGAGCGCTGACAAACTGAAGAAAGATCTGATGGTGCAATATGCTAAGTCTGTAAAAGAAGGGTATAAGGCTACGGATGAGGCTATGAAGGCAGAAACCAATGCTTACAATCGTGCACACAAGACATGGGTGGCAGGTATGCTTGCCTTGAAGCAAAAGGAAGGAAAGGCTATTTATCCGGATGCCAACTCTACTTTGCGATTGACTTATGGTAAGATTGGTTCGTATGAACCAGCCGATGGCAAAGAATATCTGTACTATACTACATTGAAGGGAGTAATGGAAAAAGAAGATCCGGAAAATCCTGAATTTGTGGTATCTCCTAAGCTGAAAGAGTTGTACGAGAAGAAAGATTTCGGACCATATGCTATGGCTGATGGACGTATGCCGGTATGTTTTGTTACAGCGACTGACAATACGGGTGGTAACTCAGGCTCTCCGGTGTTCAATTCAAAAGGTGAATTGATTGGAGTAGGTTTCGACCGTAACTATGAAGGACTGACAGGAGATATTGCTTACAATCCGCAGTTGCAGCGTGCTGCTTGTGTTGACATTCGATATGTGTTGTTTGTCATCGATAAATATGCGGGAGCCAAGCATTTGATTGATGAACTGACCATTGTCCGTTGATTCATGTTTATAAAATCACGGTGATAAAATAAAGCCATATCATTACTCGATACTGAGTTTGATATGGCTTTTATATTTTAATAGTAACCGGTTACTGTGTTCTCAAAAACAAGCTCTGTTTTGTATATATGCTCTTAAACCGGATTATTTGTTCTTTTCTTTTTCCTCTTCCTGAGGAATACGGAATGCGGTGTACATTTCCAGTACGGCAGCAATAGTCAGGCATACTACCCATTCATTTCGTTTCCAGAGAATCATCATTACTCCGGCAACAACCAGTAAAGTTGCTCCGATTATTTGCTGGCGGCGCAGGCGGCGGATAATGATGTTTTTACCTTCGTAACCGCTCATTACTTGTACATAGGCAAACATAATGGCTCCTATCAGATATAAGTATGGAGCCCATGCCAGTTGGGTGATTTGCAGTGCAGCTCCCAACAGTAGTGCTACTGCCCCTACAGTAGCTATAGCAGAATAGTATTTACTCATCCTTGATCTTTTTCAAATCTTCTTCAAAAATATAAATATCTTCATTCTCTTTCTTCATCAAGTACTTTTCGCGTGCAACTTTTTCCAGTTCCTCCGGATTTGAAGTCAGTTCTTTTAGTTCGCGACTGTCCCTTTCATATTGTTTACGGTAATGCTCTATTTCCGTATTTAATGTCCGGATTTCACGCCAGTGTGAGAAGCGCTGTATCAGACTGTTTTCTTCATCTAATACACCGATTATCAGCAAAAAGACAAGTATTGTAATAAGGTATTTATGCTGACGGATATATTCCCATGCTTTTTTCAGTTTGCTCATATGATGTTCTTAATGATTTACAGGCAAAGATAGTGATAATCTATGAAGTATATATGTTCGTTGATTTTATTTTTTCAGAACTGTCGATGTAAGGTTATTTCCGTTTTTATAATCTTATGAAACCTCCTGTTTTCTTTTCTGTAAATTGAATGAAGAAATAAAGAACTTTGTAAAGAATAGAATCTTTCTTTATGTTATAATTATGCAATATTGCGATATTTTCTTTCAAAATGAATTAATTTATTCAATTTTTATTGATTGTTGAAAATATTTTCTATATGTTTGTGACATTATTTAAAAGGTAAAAAAGAAAGGAAAACAGAATGGTTTACGATATTGAGATGCTGAAACGCTTTTATGCATCGTATGCAGTACATGTGGATGCAGCGCGAATGAAATTAGGTAAAGCCATGACATTGGCAGAAAAAATATTATATGCACACTTATATAATGCAGATACAGTTGCTCCTTTTCGCCGTGGTGAGGATTATGTAAATTTCCGTCCTGACAGAGTAGCTATGCAAGATGCTACGGCTCAGATGGCGTTGCTGCAATTTATGAATTCAGGGAAAGAAAGTGTTGCTGTTCCAGCTACGGTACACTGTGACCATTTGATACAGGCATATCGGGGATTTAAAGAAGACTTACCTGTAGCTGAAGAGGCAAATAAGGAGGTATATGACTTTCTGAAGAGTGTAGCCTCTAAATATAACATCGGTTTTTGGAAACCGGGAGCTGGTATCATTCATCAGGTTGTATTAGAGAACTATGCGTTCCCGGGCGGAATGATTGTAGGAACAGATTCTCATACTCCCAATGCCGGCGGTTTAGGAATGATGGCCATCGGAGTAGGAGGAGCTGATGCGGTAGATGTAATGACCGGAATGGAATGGGAACTGAAAATGCCTAAAATTATCGGTGTGCGTCTGAAAGGTAAGCTTAATGGCTGGGCCTCGCCCAAAGATGTAATATTAAAGCTGGCGGGTATGCTTACTGTAAAAGGAGCTACCAATGCCATTATCGAATATTTTGGAGAAGGAACGGCTTCGCTGTCTGCTACCGGTAAAGCGACCATTTGTAATATGGGCGCTGAAGTAGGAGCTACAACTTCCATATTCCCTTATGATGCGGAAATGGAGAAATATCTGTGTGCTACGGGACGTAAGGAGGTGGCTGCAATGGCTTCGGGCAATGCTTTGTATCTGAAAGCTGACGCAGAGGTAGAGGCTAATCCGGAAGTATATTATGATAGAATTATTGATATAGATTTGTCTACATTGGAGCCGTATATCAATGGTCCGTTTACGCCCGATGCGGCATGTCCGATATCGGAATTTGCAGAAAAGGTGCGGACAAACGGTTATCCGCAACGGATGGAAGTGGGGTTGATTGGTTCGTGTACAAACTCTTCGTATCAAGACTTGAGTCGTGCGGCTTCATTGGCCCGTCAGGTGAAGGAAAAAGGGTTGAAAATGACTGCTCAGCTGATTATCAACCCGGGTTCGGAGCAGGTTTACTGTACGGCAAAGCGTGATGGAATGATAGCCGATTTCGAAGCGGTAGGAGGAGTGATTATGACAAACGCTTGTGGTCCGTGCATCGGACAGTGGAAGCGTGTAACTGACGATCCGCAGCGTGCCAATTCTATCGTGACTTCGTTTAACCGTAATTTTGCCAAGCGTGCCGACGGCAATCCCAATACGCATGCTTTTGTCGCTTCGCCTGAGTTAGCTATGGCGCTGGCTATTGCAGGAGATTTATGTTTCAATCCGCTGACTGATACATTGACAAATGAAAGAGGTGAGCAAGTCAAGCTCGATGCTCCGGTAGGAGAGACTTTGCCGGATAAAGGATTTACGGTAGACGACAACGGATATGTAGCTCCGGTTGCCGACGGAAAGAATCTGGAAGTTTCTATCGCTCCCGATTCTAAACGTTTACAGAAACTGGCTCCTTTTGCAGCATGGGATGGAAAGGATCTGACAGATATGCCGTTGCTGATCAAGACACAGGGTAAATGTACTACCGATCATATTTCGATGGCAGGACCGTGGCTCCGTTTCCGCGGACACTTGGAAAACATTTCCGATAATATGCTGATGGGGGCTGTAAACGCATTCAATGGCAAGACCAATAGTGTATGGAACAGGCTGACTGGTGATTATGAGGCTGTATCGGCTGTGGCAAAGCAATATAAAGCAAAAGGTATTCCTTCTATTGTAGTGGCAGAAGAAAACTACGGAGAAGGTTCGAGCCGTGAACATGCGGCCATGGAACCTCGATTCCTGAATGTACGTGTGATTCTTGCTAAGAGCTTTGCCCGTATTCACGAAACGAATTTGAAAAAACAAGGTATGCTGGCGCTTACCTTTATGAACAAAGATGATTACGACAAGATACAGGAACACGATTGCATCTCAATTGTAGGGCTGGATAGCTTTGCTCCGGGAAAGCCGTTGCAGGTAATCGTAAAACATGAAAACGGAACAGAAGATATGTTCCTGGCATCACATACATACAATGAAATGCAGATAGGTTGGTTTAAGGCAGGGTGTGCCCTGAATACATTCAGAAAACAATAAAAAGATTATGAGTAAGGTATATATGCAAGACGGTCGGCTGGTTGTGCCCGACTGTGTAACTGTCCCTTTTATAGAAGGTGACGGAGTGGGAGCAGAGATTACTCCCGTATGTCAGCAAATAGTAAACGAAGCTGTAAAGTTGGCTTATGGTGGAAAACGATCCATCGAATGGAAAGAAGTTCTGGCTGGAGGAAAAGCTTTCGAACAGACCGGAGAATGGCTTCCCGAAGCGACTATGGATGCTTTCCGTGAGTCTTTGATAGGTATTAAGGGCCCTCTTACTACACCGGTAGGAGGAGGTATTCGTTCGCTGAATGTTGCTTTGCGTCAGACACTCGATTTGTATGTTTGCCTGCGTCCAGTACGCTGGTTCCGCGGAGTAGTTTCTCCGGTTAAAGAACCTCAAAAAGTGGATATGCACATCTTCCGAGAAAATACAGAAGATATTTATGCCGGTATCGAATGGGAGCAGGGTACTCCCGAAGCACAGAAGTTTTATGCTTTTCTGCGTGATGAGATGGGGGTAAAGAAAGTACGTTTCCCCGAAACTTCTTCGTTCGGAGTAAAGCCTGTATCAGTAGAAGGCACGAAACGTCTGGTGCGTGCAGCTATCTTGTACGCATTGCAGCACAAATTGCCTTCGGTTACACTGGTACACAAGGGAAATATTATGAAATTTACCGAAGGAGGATTCAAGCGTTGGGGCTATGAAGTGGCAGAAACAGAGTTTGCCGGCCGTACATTTACGATGAACCAGTATAACCAGTTGAAGAAGGATTTGGGTGAAGAATCGGCAAAGGCTGCACTGGCTGAGGCTATGAATACAGGAAAAGTTATTATTAAGGACTGTATTGCTGATGCCTTCTTGCAGAATACCTTGCTTATTCCGGAAGAATATTCGGTTATTGCAACGCTGAATCTGAATGGAGATTATGTTTCCGACCAGCTGGCCGCTATGGTAGGAGGTATCGGAATCGCTCCGGGGGCCAATATCAATTACCTGACAGGACATGCTATTTTTGAGGCAACGCACGGTACGGCTCCTGATATTGCCGGAAAGAATGTAGTCAATCCTTGTTCGTTATTGCTGTCGTCTGTCATGATGCTGGAGTATCTGGGATGGAAAGAGGCTGCCTCACTCATCACAAATGCATTAGAACAATTGTTCGGAGCAGGAGAGGCAACGGCCGATCTAGCTCGTTTCATGCCCGACGGAAAAGCTTTGGGTACGAAAGAGTTCGGACAGCGTGTAATGGAATCATTATAATCAAAAGAACGTATCAGAATGAAAAAAGAATATATCGTATATAAACTTTCGGAATGTGCCAAACAGGCATGCCGGATTGATAATGAGCTTTTCACGAAATATAATGTGAAGCGTGGTCTGCGTAATGAAGACGGCACAGGTGTTCTTGTAGGACTGACTAAAATTGGTAACGTTGTAGGTTATGAGCGTACTGAAGAGGGTTTGAAGCCTATTCCCGGAAAGTTGTTCTATAGAGGATACGATTTGGATGACATCGCCCATGCATTGTTGAAGGAAAAACGTTTTGGATTCGAGGAAGTTGCCTATCTGCTGCTTTCGGGAGAACTCCCCGACAGTGAACAACTGGCTGCTTTCAAAGAGCTGATAAACGACAATATGCCACTCGACAAGAAGACGACCATGAATATCATCGACCTGGAGGGTCAGAATATCATGAACATTCTGGCGCGCAGTGTGCTCGAGATGTATACGTTCGACCCGAATCCGGACGATATTTCACGCGATAACCTGATGCGCCAGTCCATCGAGCTGATATCGAAGTTCCCTACCATCATAGCCTATGCGTACAGCATTTACCGTCATAGTATTCACGGACGTTCGCTGCATATCCGCCATCCGCATGAGAATCTCTCGATTGCCGAGAACTTTCTCTATATGATAAAGAAAGACTATACACCGCTGGAGGCTCGTATGCTCGATCTGCTGTTGGTACTTCAGGCAGAACACGGTGGTGGTAACAACTCAACGTTTACGGTACGTGTTACCAGCTCTACCCGTACAGATACTTATTCCAGCATAGCGGCAGGTATCGGATCGTTGAAGGGTCCGCTGCATGGAGGTGCTAATATACAGGTAGTAAAGATGTTCCACCACTTGAAGGAGGTTATTTCCGACTGGACCAATGTGGACGAAATAGATACATATCTGATGCGTATGTTACGGAAAGAGGCATACGACGGAAGCGGACTGATTTATGGTATCGGACATGCTGTGTATACCATTTCCGATCCTCGTGCAGTGCTTCTGAAGGAGCTGGCAAGTGAACTGGTGGCCGAAAAGGGATGCGAAAAGGAATTTGCTTTCCTCGAACTGCTGGAACAGCGTGCCATAGAATGTTTCAAGAAGGTGAAGGGAACGAAAAAGCAGGTTTGCTCGAATGTTGACTTTTATTCGGGATTCATTTATGAAATGATGGGACTTCCGATGGAAATTTATACGCCGCTCTTTGCCATGGCACGTATTGTGGGATGGACGGCACACCGCATTGAGGAACTGAACTTCGAAGGAAGACGAATTATTCGTCCGGCATATAAGAATGTACTCGATGAAGTAGCATATACTCCGATTGTAGAGAGATAGAATTTCTTTTAAAGAAATTAGAGAAGCTGTCTGGATTTGCGTATTGAAAACGGAAATCCGGACAGCTTTTTTATAGTATTTTCTGTTTTCGGAATAAAATATTTTGAACCGTTGGATGCTATTTCTTTTTTAGTTATCTTTATCGTCGTAAATACAATAAGTAAACCTTATATGAAAAAACATTTGTTATTAGTGGGAGCATGCGTTTGGATGATGCTCTCGACACACGCACAAAATTTGAAGCTGTGGTATCAGCAACCGGCAAAAACATGGGTAGAGGCACTGCCCGTAGGAAACTCATCGATGGGAGCGATGGTTTATGGAGGAACATCGCGCGAAGAATTGCAGTTGAACGAAGAAACGCTTTGGGGAGGAGGACCGTACCGGAATGACAATCCGAAAGCGCTCGAAAGTCTGGCTGAAGTACGTAACCTGATTTTTTCCGGAAAGACAATGGACGCCCAAAACCTGATTGACCAGACGTTTTATACGGGGCGCAACGGTATGCCTTATCAGACAATTGGAAGCTTGATTATTGAAGCGCCGGGCCATGAAAAAGCTAAGAATTATTATCGTGACCTTGATTTGGAAAGAGCTGTGGCGACAACCCGTTATCAGGTAGACGGAGTGAACTTTCAGCGTGAGGTTTTTGCCTCTTTTCCCGATCGGGTTATCATTGTCCGTTTCACAGCCGATAAACCAGGTGAATTAAATTTTAAGGTAAGCTATGATTCTCCGCTGCAAAGTACGGTAAGAAAGCAGGGGAAAAAGCTGGTTCTTCGCGGCAAGGGTGGAGACCATGAAGGTGTGAAAGGAGTAATCGAAGTTGAAACTCAGAGTCAGGTGATAGCAGAAGGCGGTAAGGTCAGTCTGACGGATAAATATATTTCTGTTGAGCATGCGACTGCTGCTACCTTGTATATCGCTGCTGCAACCAATTTCGTCAATTATCATAATGTAAAGGGAAATGAAAGCAAGAAAGCTTCTGCTTTGCTGGCTGGTGCAATGAAAAAAGAGTATTCCGAAGCGCTGAAAGCACATACCGACTATTATCAGTCGCAGTTCAATCGTGTTTCGCTTTCGTTGGGAGGAGAAAACACTAAAACTGCCAGACAGGAAACGGTAAAGCGTATTGCCGGTTTCAGTCAGGGAAATGATCCGGCACTTGCAGCTTTGATGTTCCAGTATGGCCGTTACCTGCTGATTTCTTCTTCACAGCCGGGAGGACAGCCTGCCAATTTGCAGGGCATCTGGAACCATCAGTTGAATGCTCCGTGGGATGGAAAGTATACTATCAATATCAATACCGAAATGAATTACTGGCCGGCAGAGGTTACCAATCTGTCGGAAACCCATGAACCTTTGTTCGATCTGGTTCAGGATTTGTCTGTAACCGGACGTGAAACCGCACGTACGATGTATGGTTGCAACGGATGGGTGGCACATCACAATACCGATATCTGGCGTGTTACTGGTCCGGTAGACAAAGCTTTCTACGGAACATGGCCGGTAGGAGGAGCCTGGCTGACTACTCACTTATGGCAGCATTATCTGTATACCGGCGATAAAGATTTCCTGAGAAAATCTTATCCGGCAATGAAAGGAGCCGCCGATTTCTTCTTGGGGTATATGATTCCTCATCCGAAATATGGATGGAAAGTTACAGCTCCTTCCATGTCGCCCGAGCATGGTCCGAAGGGTGAAGACACCAAGAAAGCTTCTACTATCGTATCGGGCTGTACGATGGATAATCAGATTATTTTCGATGTATTGAGCAATACACTGGCTGCTTCTGAAATTCTGGAACTTTCGGCTGCTTACAGAGATTCGTTGAGAACCTTGCTTTCCGAAATGGCTCCTATGCAGATAGGGCGTTACAATCAGTTGCAGGAATGGCTGGAAGATCTGGACGATCCGAAAGACGGACATCGCCACGTATCGCATGCATACGGATTGTTCCCCAGCAATCAGATTTCTCCGTTTACTCATCCACAGCTTTTTCAGGCTGTAAAAAACACCTTGCTGCAACGTGGTGATAAGGCTACCGGATGGTCTATCGGATGGAAGATTAATCTGTGGGCACGCCTGCTCGACGGTAATCATGCGTATAAGATGATTTCCAATTTGCTGGTTCTGCTGCCCAATGACGAGGTAAAAGAAGAATATCCTGAAGGACGTACGTATCCTAACTTGTTTGACGCGCATCCTCCTTTCCAGATAGACGGAAATTTCGGATTTACGGCTGGAGTTGCAGAAATGTTGCTTCAGAGTCACGACGGAGCAGTGCATTTGCTTCCGGCTTTACCCGACAAATGGGCGGAAGGTAAAGTCAAAGGATTGGTTGCTCGCGGAGGATTTGTTGTCGATATGGACTGGAATGGTGTACAGTTGAATACTGCTAAGATTCACTCCCGCATAGGAGGAAACCTGCGTCTGCGTTCGTATGTTCCATTGAAAGGAGAGGGGCTGAAGCCGGCATCGGGGATAAATCCTAATCCGCTGTTCCGTCAGGCTGCCATTAAAGAGCCTTTGGTATCGAAGGAAATCAATCCGCAATATCCGGTTATTCCGAGAGTCTATGAGTATGATCTGGCAACAGAAGCCGGAAAAGATTACGTTGTGACAAGAGGATTATAAGGTGTTTGAGGCCGATTGCAAGAACTTGCTGGTAAGTTATGAAAAAGAAGATGAATTATTCGTATAAAGAACATGAATTTTGGCTGTTTTTTTTTACGAAGTGACAGAAACTTTCGTACAGTTTTTTAGAAAATATCACGATGTTTTTGCAAAAACTTCCTTGAGATATAAAAAACATGGCTTTTACCTGTTTTCAGCTCTTACTATTACTGTTTTTGGAGTTGAGGTTGAATCTGTAAAGGGCATGTTTTTTAGAAGTCTTTTTAGCTTTGTTTTCAGATTTGCCTTAAAAAAAGAGATATCTTTTTGGCACTGATATTTTGCATAGTAAAGGGTATAAAAAAAGAGTCCGGATAGATGAAGTGATGATTGCTTCAGGTCACTTTCATCATCCGGACTCCTTTTCTTTATTTATCTGATGTAAGTTGCTTCTACACCTACTTGTGAACAGTCGGCCCCCATCGGAGGATTTTGCTTGTAAAGTGCAATATTGATTTCACTTATTGTCTGGAAATCATCCAATAGCCTTTGGGCAATTCTCCATGCTACATGTTCAAGCAGTTGGGAAGGAATGCGCATTTCTTCTTTTACGGCATTGAATACATCTGCGTAGTTTATGGTTCCTTCCAGCCGGTCGGTTTCAGCTGCGAGTGTAAAATCAGTTTTCAGACGTAAGTCGATTGTATATTGCGCTCCTACACGATTTTCTTGAGACAGTACACCGTGATAAGCGTACAGTCTGATACCTTTCAGATGAATATACATGTCTGTAGCCTGCTTCATCATTTTATCCGCAGCGTGATGTTCCACAAGTCTTGCAAATCAGACAGCCTTCCTGATAAACTAAGGTTTCATGTCCGCAGTTAGGACATTTCATACCTTTGGCTTCGGTTCCGTCTTGTACGTATTTCTTCAATGCACGCTGTACACCGTTTTTCCAGGTATTGATGTTTTCACTGTCGAGCTGCAATGAACCTACCAGTTTGATAACCTGTTCGATAGGCATTCTCCAACGTAACACACCGGATATCAGTTTTGCATAGTTCCAGTATTCCTTGTTGAACTTCTCAGAAAGTCCTTCGATGGTCATCTTGTAACCACGTTTGTTTTCAAACTGGAAGTCGTAATGTTTCGTTCCGTCTTCATCGTAACTCTTGATGATACGTCCGGAAGTTACTGATTTCGGCAGCAGGATACCTTCCTCTTCGTCTTGCAGACCTGTGAAGATTTCGTATGGATGTCCGTCGAGTAGTCCTACGAAAGCCACCCATTTTTCTTTATTATTCTGGAATCGAACGACATCGGCTTCCAGAACACGAGGACGTACTTCTGTTACCTGAGGTGGTTTGCATTGGCACTCTTCTTCTTTCTTATCCTTTTTCTTCTGTGTAGAAACGAGAACTCCGGCGCGTGAACCGTCACGGTATACGGTACATCCTTTACAGCCTGAACGCCATGCTTCTACGTAAAGGCGGTTTACCAGTTCCTCGTCAACAGAATTTGGCAGGTTGATAGTGACACTGATTGAGTGGTCTACCCATTTCTGGATACGTCCCTGCATTTTGACCTTCATCAGCCAGTCTACATCGTTTGATGTAGCTTTATAATAAGGAGATTTGGCAACCAGGTCGTCTATTTCTTCCTGTGTATAATGTTTGTCTGGATCGTATCCGTTTATTTGCATCCATGTCAGGAACTTATGGTGGAATACAACGTATTCTTCAAAAGCATCTCCTGTTTCGTCTACGAAATCTACGTGTACATTTGCATCGTTTGGATTTACTTTGCGGCGACGTTTGTACACAGGCATGAATACCGGTTCAATTCCCGATGTTGTTTGAGTCATCAAGCTTGTTGTTCCGGTTGGAGCGATTGTCAGACAGGCAATGTTACGACGTCCGTACTTTTTCATGTCTTCGTAGAGTTCCGGATCGGCGTCTTTTATACGGTTGATGAACGGGTTATTTACTTCGCGTGCAGCATCGTATATTTCGAATGCTCCACGTTCTTTTGCCATATTGACTGAAGAACGGTAAGCTTCTATTGCGATTGTTTTGTGTACTTTTTCAGAAAATTCGGTAGCCTCTTCTGTTCCGTAGCGCAATCCCATGGCGGCAAGCATATCTCCTTCGGCTGTAATACCTACTCCGGTACGGCGTCCTAGACCAGATTTGCGATAAATCTTTTCCCACAGATGACGTTCAGTTCCCTTTACTTCTTCGCTTTCAGGGTCTGAATCAATCTTTTCCATGATTTTTTCGATTTTCTCAAGTTCCAGGTCGATAATGTCGTCCATGATACGTTGTGCCAATCCGACATGTTTCTTGAATAATTCAAAATCGAAATATGCCTCAGGAGTAAATGGATTTACTACATATGAGTAAAGGTTGATGGCAAGCAGACGGCAAGAGTCATACGGACACAAAGGAATTTCACCACACGGATTGGTTGAAACAGTGCGGAAACCTAGGTCTGCATAACAATCGGGTACTGATTCTCTCAGGATGGTGTCCCAGAAAAGAACTCCTGGTTCTGCCGATTTCCATGCATTGTGAACAATCTTTTTCCACAGAGCAGAAGCGTTGATTTCTTTTTTTACCTGTGGATCGTTTGAATCGATAGGGAACTGCTGAGTATAGGTACGGTTTTCTACAGCTGCCTGCATGAATTCATCGTCCAGCTTAACTGAAACATTGGCTCCTGTTACTTTCCCTTCGGTCATCTTGGCATCGATAAATGCTTCAGAGTCGGGATGCTTGATAGATACACTCAACATCAGTGCTCCACGGCGTCCGTCTTGAGCTACTTCACGGGTTGAGTTTGAATAACGTTCCATAAAGGGAACCAGTCCGGTAGAAGTCAGTGCAGAGTTTTTTACAGGTGAGCCTTTCGGGCGGATATGTGAAAGGTCATGTCCTACACCACCACGGCGTTTCATCAGCTGTACTTGTTCTTCGTCGATACGAATGATAGCACCGTAAGAGTCGGCTTTCCCGTCCAGACCGATAACGAAGCAGTTGGATAATGAAGCAATTTGATAATCATTTCCGATACCTGTCATCGGGCTTCCCTGAGGAACGATGTACTTGAAGTGATCGAATAATCCAAAGAGTTCTTCCGAACTGAGTGCATTAGGATATTTTGCCTCGATACGGGCTACTTCATTAGCAATACGCCAATGCATATCCACGGGAGATTTTTCGTAAATATTTCCGAAGGAATCTTTTACAGCGTACTTGTTTACCCAAACGCGGGCAGCAAGTTCATCTCCTTTAAAATACTCTAACGATGCCTTGTAAGCCTCGTCATAGCTGTACGTTTGTTTTTCCACTTTTATATAATGATATTAGTTCGTTATTTTCTTTTTAATTTGTAGAATTGCTTTATTGAATAACAAACTGCTGCAAAGCTAAAGATGTTTTTCTTATTTGCAAAATAAAAGAGAAAGAAGTTATTAACAATCTGCAAAGTTTTCCGTTTTATTTTTATATTTATTTGATTATTAATTGTTTATGATTTTGTGGTTTTCCTGAAGTTTACTGTTTTGAATGACTTTGTCTTTTTGGTGTGTTTATTTGCTATTCATTGTTATATACTTATTTTTTATTTGTACCTTTGTAAATAAATCAACTTTTTAATTATGGATTCAATAAAGAACAGACGTACGATACGTAAATACAAGGCACAGGATATTCCTGTCGATTTGTTGAATGATATGCTGGAAACTTCTTTCCGTGCAGCTACAATGGGTAATATGCAATTATATAGTGTTGTTGTTACTCGTGATCCGGAAATGAAGGCACTGTTGGCTCCGGCTCATTTTAACCAGCCGATGGTGACTTCTGCTCCAGTTGTACTGACTTTCTGTGCCGATTTTAATCGTTTTAGTAAATGGTGTCGCCAAAGAAAAGCTGAACCGGGATATGATAATTTGCTTTCTTTTATGAATGCAATGACAGATGCATTGCTGGTGACACAGAATTTTTGTACGATTGCTGAGGATAAGGGGTTGGGTACATGTTTTTTAGGAACTACCATTTACAATCCTCATCAGATTATAGAAATATTAAATTTGCCAGAATTGGTGATACCGGTTGCAACAATAACCGTAGGCTACCCCGATGAATCTCCTGCTCAGCCAGACCGTTTGCCGATAAAGGGCATTATCCATCAGGAAAAGTATCATGATTATACACCAGAAGAGATTGAGGACATTTTTGCTTATAAGGAATCTCTTCCTGAAAACCGTCATTTTGTAGAAATAAATCATACAGAAACCCTTGCCCAGATTTTTACAGATATCAGATATAGAAAGGCTGATAATGAAGCAATGTCGGATTTGTTGAAAAAAACATTGAAGCAGCAGTTGTTTGATAAATAATTGGGATGTTCTTGTCTTATACATAAAATGAAAGCCGTGGTATTCGAATACCACGGCTTTTATTTTATGTATCTCTTGGTCTTATTTTTGATGTAAACTAGCTTCTATTTCTTCAATTTCAGCTTTGAATGCTTTGTCTACCTCTACCTGATCCTTCACTATTTTACAAGCGTGAAGTACTGTAGCGTGGTCTTTATTACCAATCAGCTGACCGATTTTTGAAGATGATGTATCTGTATGTTTCTTGGCTAGGTACATTGCTACTTGACGTACTTGAACCACTTCACGTTTGCGGGTCTTGGTATGGATGGTAGAAGCATCCACTTTATAATGACTGCATACTTTTTCGATGATATTATCAACTGTAAGTGGTTTGACTTCAGCGCAGCGTACAGCTTTGCGGACAATACGTTGAGCTAAATCCAGATTTATTTCGCGTTTCAGCTGGATAGAATATACTAACAGTGAGTTTACAATACCTTCTAGTTCGCGAACACTTTCATTTACGTTTTCCGCTATGTAGCAAATTACTGATTCTGGAATTACCAAACCGTCGCGACGGATTTTATTGCGCAAGATGTTTTTGCGTAATTCAATGTCTGGTTTCTCCAATTCAGCAACAAGTCCCCATTTGAAACGTGTCAGCAGTCGGTCTTCCATACCTTGCAGCATGACAGGGGCACGGTCGGAAGTTAAAATCAACTGCTTTCCGTTCTGGTGCAGGTGATTGAATATGTGGAAGAATGTATTCTGTGTCTTGGTTACACCGGCGAACTCTTGGATATCGTCGATAATCAGCACATCAATAGTTTGATAGAAACTGATGAAATCATTGAAGTGATTTGTACGCACAGAGTCTGTGTATTGTACCTGAAATAAGTGTGCAGATACATACAAAACACGCTTTTCCGGATAAAGTTCCTTTATGCGTGTACCTATGGCATTGATAAGGTGTGTCTTTCCAACACCTGACGGACCATACAGAAATAAAGGGTTGAATGTACGTGCCGGATTTTGAGCTACGGTTTCGGCCACAGTTCTTGAAAACTCATTACTTGTTCCCTTTATAAAATTTTCAAAGTTATAATTAGGGTTCAAGTGTGGATCTAAGTCTTGCACAGCCGGAGCTTGTAATAGGCTGGGAGCCTTATTACCATTATGTATAGGAGCCTGAGGAGGCAAAGCTGATGAACGCTCTGTCCCTTTCATATCGATGGCTATATGGTTTGTCTTGTCTGTGAGTATAGAATACATCAACTCTGTGCCTTCACCAATTTCTTTATAAATGGCGGCACGCAAGAGCCCCACATACTTTTCTTCCAAATATTCATAGAAGAAAGGACTGGGAACCCCTATAGTCAAGGCTTTATCCTCGTATTTTAATGGAACGACGGGTTCGAACCATGTTTTATAGGCTGTCGCATTAACGTTATCTTTTATAAAGTTTAAGCAACGTTTCCACAATGCAATAGCCTGATTGTTTTCAATCATATTTAATCTGTTATTAATAAAGCGAAACTTCTACGTTTGCAAATTTCGTAATCAATTTTCAGAAAAACAAATGTCTTTTTGTTTGCTTTTTTAATTATTCTTACAATAGGTTGGGAATCAGTGATTTGTTTGTTGAATGGCTTCTTTAGAAATATTCCCAGATTTGCTCGTTTGCAAGAAGTTGTTTCTCAAATGTTTATATATTTGTTTCTGTCTTTGAATATAATAACTTCTTGATTGTTTTTGCTTGATAATCAAGAAGTTATTATTCTGTTTGTTTAGATGTTAGTCTAATTTATTATTTAGAATATTTCTATATAGTATGTTTATTTATCTTTTTTTCCAAAAAGTGAGAAATGTACATAACGTTTTGGGTGAGACTTTAAATCCTCCAGCAGGCTGGCAGCGTTGGCTGTTGTTGCATTCAGATTATTATACAAGCTGGAATCATTCATAAGTAATCCTAGCGTATTGTCTTTTCTGTTTAATTTATCTGTAAGCAAATATACATTTTGCAGTGTAGAATCAGCTTTGGCAAGAGTAGATGCATAGTCTACACCTTTTAAATTGTCGGTAATAGTCTTTAAGTTTTCTGTAATAGCAGTTACATTACCTGTCAGCTGAGGAACATCTGTTGACATTAACTTATTCAACTGGGCACTTGTTGAATTTAAAGAAGCTGTCAGCTGTTCTGCATTATGCAATGTTTTGCTCAATGCAGGATCTGCCAATAATTTATTTAATGAACCCAGAATGGAATCCAGTTTAGGAAGCATTTGTTCCATTTTGGGAAGCAGATCTTTTTCTGCTGCTCCTAACAGTCCTGTATTAGCTGTACCTGGTAATGTGTCTCCCTCATTATAATATGTGGTACTTTCGTGATTCAGGATGAGATTCATTTTTACAGTTCCCAGCATTTCTGTTATAAGCTCAGCTTTACTTCCTGTAGGAATCTTCATTTCCTGATCCATTTCGATACCCACAACAACATGTCCTGGCTTTTGGTAATTATATTCTATATCACGTACGATACCAACTTTAAATCCATTAGCGAATACGGGGCTGGATTGAGCAAGTCCGTTAATATCGGTAAACTCTACATGATAATAACTTTCCGGCTTAAACATATTAATACCTTTCAGGTAATTGATGCCACAGAAAAGTATAAGTAACGCGGCAATTCCTGCTAAACCTATTTTTACTTCTTTTTTCATATTTGTCTGGATTCTATTGTTATCTGTTTTTCTTGAATTCTCTGATAGCTTGATTGATATTCATTTTTTCTCCGTTCTTGAAGGCTATAATGAAAGCATCCTTAAACTTACCGTCTACTTTACTTCGTTTTAAGCGGAGTATGCGGTTGTAATCCGTACTTTCTCCATAGGTATACTTGTAGATTCCGTTTTCCTTATAACGGCTTACTGGTGACAGTCCTTTGAATAATCTGCTTTGTGCAGGAAGTATTCTGTCTGAAGTAAGTATCTGAATTTTGAATACCGGCTTGTTATCTGTTTCTGTTTTCTTTGAAGTAGCTGTAGTGTTCTTCTCAGAAGGTTTGGATGCAACAGGAGAAGGACTTTGCATACTTTCTATGTTTGTTTGCTGTGGTTCTGATTCTGGAGTTTCTATATCTTCTTCCGGTTCACTGACTGGAGAAACTGCAGTTGCACTTTTTCGGCTATGCTGTTTGTAATTTAAAAAAGCCTGATAAATGCTTTTGGCCAAAGCAGAAGAACCTTGTTCTGATAACAGATACGCTTCTTCGTTAGGATTGGTGATATATCCCAGTTCTATCAGCACGCTAGGCATTGATGTTTCACGTAGTACCAGAAAGCCAGCTTGATGCACTCCCTTATCTATACGGCGCGCACTTTGGCGGAACTGTTTTTGTATCATTGAAGCAAAGTTTACACTCTGCGACAGGTATTTATCCTGAAGAAACTCGAATATGATGTAGCTTTCAGCCGAATTTGGGTTAAATCCTGCATAACGTTGCTTGTAGTCGTCCTCTATTAAGATTACAGAGTTTTCTTTCTTGGCAACTTCCAGATTTTCTTGTGTACGGTGAAGACCTAGTGTATAGGTCTCTGTACCACTGACTTTGCTATTTCGTGATGCAAGAGAATTGGTGTGTATTGAAATAAATAAATCAGCCTTTGCGTTATTGGCTATTTCTGCTCGTCTGTGCAGTGGAACAAATGTATCCTTTTTACGAGTATATACGACGCGTGTATCATTACAGTTGTTTTCGATGAGCTGTCCTAATTTTAATGCGACATTCAGGTTGATATTCTTTTCACGTCCGCGTTTTCCTATGGCACCGGGATCGTTTCCTCCATGTCCTGCATCGATAACTACAGTAAATTGCTTCTGTGCAGCAGCCTGTCCATTTTCTGATTGTCCGAAAATCAGCAGAAAACAAATAATATATAGTATGTGGAATATATTCTTTTTCATATAGTTCATTCGCTGCAAAGTTAATATTTTTTTTGCACTCTGTTTCTATTTACATTGACAAGAATTAGTTTTCAATAGATAACGCCTATAAAAACAATTAAAATTACAATATGTTTTGATGGTTTTGCGTACTTTTGTCGGTTGAATAAACAGAGTGATTATGTTACAGTTTATAAAGAATTGGACACTTCCTCTTGCAATGCTTGCAGGAGTTATAGGTTATTTTTGTTTTGCGACATTCGATTTTCTGACTCCGACTCGGCCGGTTGTGAAAATTCTGATAGCATGGCTTACACCATTTCTTATTTTTGCCCAATTGTTACTGACTTTCTGTAAGGTTGAGGTAAAAGAACTTGTTCCGCAATGCTGGCAGGGATGGTTGTTGCTTGTCCAGTTCCTGTCTTGTTTGCTAGTAGCATGTCTGTTGCTTTTTTTGCCGCTGGATGAATATTGGCGTGCTGCATTGCAAGGAGCTATGGTATGTTTGATTTGTCCTACTGCTACAGCAGCAGCTGTTATTACTGGAAAGCTGGGAGGAAGTGCTGCTGCGCTTACTACTTATACATTGTTGTCAAATTTGCTTGCGGCTATCATGGTTCCATTGGTCTTTCCTTTGGTAGAACCAACTGATATTGCTTTTGGAGAATCTTTTTTGCGTATATTAGGAAAGGTCTTTCCATTGCTGTTGTTCCCATTTTTTACAGCTGTTCTTTTGCGCCGTTTCTTTCCTTCTGTTCACCGTTTTCTTGTAGGATTGAAAGATATGGCTTTTTATTTGTGGGCCTTAGCTCTGATTATTGTAATGGGACAGACTACCCGTTCGGTTGTTGAAGGAAACATTTCTGTGGGTGAAGAACTTCTGATTGCTTTCTGGGCTCTTGTTGTGTGTGTGTTGCAGTTCTGGCTTGGAAAGTATATTGGTGGCCGACACGACAACCGTATCAGTGGTGGCCAGGCATTAGGACAAAAAAATACGGTACTTGCAATATGGATGGCATACACTTATTTGAATCCGGCATCGGCGATAGCTCCTGGGAGTTATGTGGTATGGCAGAACATAATCAATAGCTGGCAGTTGTGGAAGAAAAGAAGGAATGGGTAATTTTTATACTCCTTATTATATATGCTGCAAGAAGATAAGCCGATGGTTATTTTGTTGAGTTCTGTTTCTGGTTTTGGCTTTTGAATCTGTATTGACTGATTTTATCTTATTGGCTGATTAAACAGCAATAGTCCTTAAAAATCAGAATAGGAATAAACTTTTTTGTATATGTTTTTTATTTCTATCAGCAATTTCTATTGAGCTTCTTTTATTGATATATTGATGATGTCAATTATATATGTTATAATTATTTAAATACAGAAATAAGGATTTGTTTATTATTAAAATATTTAATTAATATTCTTGCTATTGTTATTTAAATTTATACCTTTGCATAAGGTAATTGCAAAAATAGATGGAATTGCCATTTTGTTATACTTAAATCTTTACTTGCTGTATGAAAAGGATTTCATTTAATTTGATGGGCGTGCTGTGTATATTGTTTTCTACTTGTTTTTATGCATGCTCCGAAAAAAGAACGTTGAATTCTGATTATGAAATCATTCCCAAGCCACTAGATGTAAATTGTAAAGGAGATGCTTCTTTTTTGTTGAAAGACGGAGTTGCTGTTATATATCCTGAAAACAATCAGAAGATGCAGGATAATGCAGAGTTCTTGGTTGATTATGTAGAAAAACAGACAGGAGTAAAGCTGACTTCCCATGCTGGTATGCCGGTAGATGGAGCGATTTGCCTGACTCTTGATCTGAATGACGATAACGCAGAAGCATATAAATTGATTGTTAATGATAAAAGAGTTTGCATTTCCGGAGCTTCCGAAGCTGGTGTCTTTTATGGTATCCAGACTTTAAGAAAATCTTTACCTGTGGCTCAGGATATAAACGTGAATTTATCTGCAGTAGAGATTTATGATAAGCCTCGGTTTGCTTATCGTGGTGCGATGCTGGATGTGGCTCGTCATTTCTATACGGTAGATGAAGTCAAGACTTTTATTGATATGCTCGCGCTGCATAATATTAACCGTTTCCACTGGCATTTGACTGATGATCAGGGTTGGCGTATTGAAATAAAGAAATATCCCAAACTGATGTCTGTTGCTTCAGAGCGTAAAGAAACGGTAGTCGGTCGTTGGTATAGTGGTATATATGACGGGAAACCTTATGGTGGATATTATACTCAGGATGAATTGCGTGATGTAATTGATTATGCAGCCAAGCGTCATATTACTATCATTCCTGAAGTTGATTTGCCGGGACATATGCAGGCTGCACTGACAGCTTATCCAGAATTGGGCTGTACCGGAGGACCTTATGAAGTTAGAACGATATGGGGGGTATCTCAGGATGTTTTATGTGTAGGAAATGATTTTACATTGCAGTTTGTAAAAGACGTGTTGTCTGAAGTTGCTGATATATTCCCGTCTGAATATATTCATATTGGAGGAGATGAGTGTCCGAAAGTTCGTTGGGAGAAGTGTCCGAAGTGTCAGGAGCGAATCAAGAGTCTGGGATTGAAATCGGATGCCAAACATACAAAGGAACAACGTTTGCAGAGTTATATGATTCAGGAAGCTGCAAAATATCTGAAAGAGAAAGGAAAGCGTATCATTGGTTGGACAGAGATACTGGAAGGAGGTTTGGTGCCTGATGCTACATTGATGTCGTGGATTGGTGAAAGTGGAGGCATTGAAGCTGCTCATCAGCATCACGATGTGATAATGACTCCCAATACGTATTTGTATTTCGATTATTATCAGTCTAAGAAAGTGGAAGATGAGCCTTTGGCTATCGGTGGATATCTGCCCATTGAAAAGACTTATAATTATGAACCGATGCCTAAGGAACTGACGGAAGAAGAGCAGCAATATATAAAAGGTGTACAGGCTAATTTATGGACAGAATATATTCCTATATTCTCTCAGGTTCAATATATGGTTCTTCCTCGTCTGGGAGCAGCTGCGGAAGTTCAGTGGACTGATCCTTCTAAAAAAGATTATAAAGATTTTCTGCGGAGAGTTCCTCATCTGGTTGCTGTATACGATTGTTATGGCTGGAATTATGCCACACATGTGTACGATGTAAATGTAGACATGAAAGCTGATACGGTAAATCATGTATTGAATGTACAGTTAAGTACGATGGCCGATGATCCTATTTATTATACACTTGATGGTCAGGGTCCAACAGAAAAATCATTAAAATATACAAAACCTTTTACGATAGACCAGTCTGTTGTATTAAAAACAATGGCAGTTCATCCGGACCGTACAAGTAAAATATCTGTTGATACCATTCGTTTCAATAAGGCTACCTTGAAACCTGTTGTGCTGTTGCAGCCCAATGAATCCCGTTTTAGCCCTGACGGACCGGTCGTTTTGGTCGACGGAAGAAATGGTAATCACAGTTTCGATACAGGAGCATGGCTGGCTGTAGCAGGTAATGATTTGGAGGCTGTCATAAATATGCAGGCTGAAACTATATTGAGCTCAGCTTCAGTTCATGTATATGTCAGAAAAGATGCATGGCTTTTCGATGCCAGAGGTTTTTCTGTTTCCGTATCCTCCGACAATAAGAATTATAAAGAAGTTGCTTCTCAAGAGTATAAGCAAATGCAGGAGTCTGACTCAGATGGAATTATAGAACATGAGCTTTCATTTGATCCTTGTAAGGCTACATATGTTAAAATAAAGGTAATCAGTGAAAAGAGTATGCCTGATTGGCACTGGGATGCAGGTAAGGCTCCATTTTTATTGGTAGACGAAATAATTTTAAATTAATGATTATATGAAAAAATCACTGTTGGCTCTTTTGAGTCTGGTGCTGTTGCTGGCTGGCAGCTGTACAAAGAAAGATGAAGTAGCTATAACACCTTTGCCGCTTTCATGTTCTTTTGGTAACGGTACGTTCGAATGGAACAAGGACACTCGTGTTTCTTTTGAGGGAAATGAAGATGATTGGGCTATAGTTAAAACGGCATTTACTGAGACTAACTTACCAGTATCGTACGAAGCGGATAATACAAAGACAAATTCTATTCGTCTGGAACTGGTAGATGCTATTGAGGGTATTTCTTCTCCCGAAGGTTATTCTGTACATGTTGGCGAAGATGGAGTTTCTATAAAAGCTTTGTCTGATGCCGGTTTGTTCTATGGTGTACAGAGTTTAATCCAGTTGGCGGAGCAGGGTAAAGGACGTGTGCAGTTCGTTGATATAGTAGATGAACCTCGTTTTCCCTATCGAGGAATTATGCTTGATGTTTCGCGTCATTTCCGTTCGAAAGAATTTGTAAAGAAGCAGATAGATCTGTTATCTCATTATAAATTTAACAGATTGCATCTGCATCTTACCGATGCAGCAGGCTGGAGAATTGCTATTGATAAATACCCTCGTTTGACTCAGTTGGCTGCATGGCGTAAAGGAAAGACTTGGAAAGAGTGGTGGAATGGTGATAGAGGATATTGTGAAGAAACAGATCCGGAAGCACAAGGAGGTTATTATACAAAAGATGATATCCGTGAGATGGTAGAGTATGCACGGTTACATTGTGTCACTATCATTCCAGAGATAGAAATGCCTTCTCATTCAGAAGAGGTGCTTACTGCATATCCGGAGTTATCGTGTACCCATGAACCGGGAAAGCAGTCTGATTTTTGTGTCGGCAATGAAAAGACATTTGAATTTCTTGAAAATGTGCTGACAGAAGTAATGGAATTGTTCCCTTCCGAATATATCCATATTGGAGGTGATGAAGCTTCGAAAGCCGCATGGAAAAGCTGTCCGTTGTGTCAGAAGCGTATGAAAGAAGAAGGGTTGAAGGATGTTGATGAATTGCAGAGTTATCTGATTCATCGCATGGAGCGTTTCCTGAACGAACATGGACGCAGTTTGCTGGGATGGGATGAAATACTTCAGGGTGGATTAGCTCCTAATGCAACTGTTATGTCATGGCGTGGTGAACAAGGCGGAATTGATGCCGTATTATCTGGTCATCATGCAATTATGACTCCTGGAGAATATTGTTATTTCGACAGTTATCAGGATGCACCATATTCTCAGCCTGAGGCTATTGGCGGTTATCTGCCGTTGGAAAAAGTATATTCTTATAATCCTGTTCCTGATTCTATTAGTGCAGACAAACAAGATTTTATATTGGGAGTCCAAGCAAATTTGTGGGCAGAATATATTCCAACTGATGAGCATATGGAATATATGCTTTATCCGCGTGCCATTGCTTTGTCGGAAGTAGCATGGACTGCACCTGAAAAAAAATCTTGGGATTCTTTCCACGAAAGAATATTAAAGATAATATCGGTACTTAAAGAGAAAGGATATAATACTTTTGATTATGCTAAGGAAATAGGTAATAGAAAAGAATATAGCCAGCCGGTAGAACATTTGGCATTGGGTAAAAAAGTGACTTTTAATATTCCTTATTGGCCTAATTATCCGGCAAATGGAGAAAAAACATTGACTGATGGTCTGCGTGGAGGATGGAATTATAATGATAAACGTTGGCTGGGATTTGCAAATAATCATCGGATGGATGTAGTGATTGACTTGGAGAAGGTTACAAAGATTCATTCTGTCTCTGCTGATTTCATGCAGATTTGGGGACCTTATGTATACATGCCATCAAAAGTTGTCATATCATCTTCTGTTAATGGTAAAGATTATACTCAACTGACTGCTATTGATCATCAGGTTCAAAAAGATGATTCAGTGTCATTTAAAAAATTCAGTTGGGAAGGTGAAACTGATGCACGATATATCAGATATCAGGCAATGGCTGATTCTTTATATAAAGATGGTATACAGTTTGTCGATGAAATCATTGTGAAATGATAGGTAATTAAATATCTTAAATTTGTTCTTAACATTTTTAAGATATTTAATTATTATAAAATGTATATATAATTATTTTGTTTTTATACTATCGATAATATAAAATAATTATATTTGCATCTACTTTAAAAAAATAGGATACCTTTTTTAATAACAAATTAAATCTTAATCTATGAAACGAAGTAAATTATCAAAATTACTCTTGTTCTTGCTGATTGCTTCCGGTCATAATGCAGCATTGTATGCTTCATCAAGTAGCAGTTCAGTATCAAATGAATCGTTGTCATCGAGTTCAGTGGCAAAGGTTACCACAACAGGTCAGGTAGTTGACGCAAAGGGTGAGCCCTTGATTGGCGTAAGTATCCTTGAAGTTGGAACAACAAACGGTACTATTACCGATATTGATGGTAATTTTACCTTGTCTGTGAATGAAGGAGCAACTCTTGAGATTTCTTATATCGGCTATAAGACTCAGACAATGACAGTTCGTCCTCAGTTAGGACAGATTGTAATGAAGGAAGACACAGAAGTCTTGGATGAGGTTGTCGTAACTGCCTTAGGTATCAAGCGTTCACAGAAAGCTTTGAGTTATAATGTGCAGGAAGTGAAAGGTGATGCTTTGACTGCTGTAAAAGATGCGAACTTTATGAATTCTTTGGCTGGTAAAGTTGCTGGTGTACAAATCAGTAGCGGTGCAACTGGTGCCGGTGGTGCTGCTCGTGTCGTTATGCGTGGTATGAAATCTTTGACAAAGGATAACAATGCCTTGTATGTAATAGATGGTGTGCCTATCTTTAATACAGGTTCGAGTGGTGGTGAAGGTCAGTATGGTGATATGGGTGGCTCTGATGCTGTTGCCGATTTGAACCCGGATGATATTGCCAGTGTTAGTATGATGACTGGTCCTTCTGCTGCTGCCTTGTATGGTTCTGCTGCTGCAAATGGTGTCGTATTGATTACTACAAAGAAAGGTCAGACTGAAAAAACTAATATTACAGTATCAAACAGTACAACTTTCTCTAAGGCATATATCATGCCTGAAATGCAAAATCGTTATGGTACAAGTTCAGGTTTGTTTAGCTGGGGAGCTGCTACAGCTAACAGATATGATCCTTCGGATTTCTTCAATGTAGGAACAAACATCATTAACTCAATTGCTTTATCTACAGGTAATTCAAAGAACCAGACTTATTTGTCTGCATCTACAACAAATTCAGATGGTATCCTTCCTAATAATAGTTATAACCGTTATAACTTTACGGCTCGTAATACAACAAACTTCTTGAATGATCGTTTGACTTTGGACATCGGTGCTCAATACATTATTCAGAATAATAAGAATATGGTGTCACAGGGACAGTATTACAACCCATTGCCAGCTCTGTATTTATTCCCTCGTGGTGATAACTTCGATGAAATCCGTTTGTATGAACGTTATGATACAGATTATGGATATATGAGGCAATATTGGCCATATGGCGATGGTGGTATGTCTTTACAAAATCCGTATTGGATTCAAAATAAAATTTTGCGTACTTCTGAAAAGAAACGTTATATGTTGAGCGCTTCTTTAAAATGGAAAGTTACCGATTGGTTCAATATTACAGGACGTGTAAATTTGGATAACTCAGATTATCGTAACCGTAATGAAAAATCGGCTTCTACACTTACTACTTTCTGTGGTGTGAATGGTGGTTTGGAAGATGCAATGCGTCAGGAACGTTCGCTGTATGCTGATGTTTTAGGTAATATTGATAAAACTTTTGGTGAGTTTAGACTGAATGCAAACTTTGGTGCATCTATCTATCATACTTCGATGGATGAATTGTTCCTTGCCGGTGACTTGATTATTCCGAATTTCTTCCAAATTAATAACATTAACTTCTCTGCTAACTACAAACCGGATCCTCAAGGATACCAGGATGAAATTCAGAGTGTATTTGCCAGTGCTGAGTTAAGCTGGAGAAATCAGTTGTATTTAACATTAACAGGGCGTAATGACTGGGATTCTAAATTAGCTTTCTCTGATCAGGCTTCTTTCTTCTATCCATCAGTTGGTTTGTCTGCTGTATTGTCTGAGATGTTTGAACTGCCAGAGGTTATTACTTATGCAAAGGTTCGTGGTTCATATACAGTTGTAGCTTCATCATTTGATCGTTATCTGACAAATCCTGGTTATGAATATAATGCTCAAACTCACAACTGGGAAAATCCGACTGTATACCCGATGGATAATATGAAACCAGAAAAGACTAAGTCTTGGGAAATCGGTCTTAATTTGAAGTTCTGGGAAAACCGTTTCAATTTAGATGCAACTTATTATCGGTCAAATACTTTAAATCAAACATTTAAGGTTGATATACCTTCTTCTTCTGGTTATAATAAAGCGATTGTACAAGCTGGTAACGTACAGAACCAAGGTTTGGAATTAGCTCTTGGCTTCCAGGATGAATGGGCTGGATTTGGATGGTCTTCAAATGCAACATTCACATTGAACCGTAATAAAGTTGTACGTTTGGCTAGTGGTAGTATAAATCCTGTGACCGGAGAAGAAATCCAAATGGATAATATGCCTGTTGGTTGGTTAGGAAAAGAAAATGTTGCTCCCCGCGTTATTTTGACAGAAGGTGGTTCAATGACTGATATTTATGTATACAATCAGTTAACTCGTGACAACAATGGTAACATTAAAGTAGACCAGAATGGAAATCTTTCAATGACATCTTCTTCTACGCCGACTAAAGTTGGAGATTTGGACGCAGATTTCAATTTGGGATGGACTAACCACTTTACTTATAAAGGTATTGATTTAGGAGTTGTTTTATCTGCTCGAGTTGGTGGATTGGCTTATTCAGCAACACAAGGTATTTTGGATTATTACGGTGTATCTGAAGCTTCTGCTACAGCTCGTGATAATGGTGGTATTCCTATTAATAATGGTATGGTTGATGCTCAGAAATACTATCAGACAATTGGTACAGGTGAAGGTGGATATGCTCGCTATTATTTGTATAGTGCAACAAATGTACGTTTGCAGGAATTGAGCTTGAACTATACTCTGCCTAAAAAATGGTTTAAGAATGTAGCTAATGTTACTTTAGGTGTTGTAGGACGTAACTTGTGGATGATTTATTGTAAAGCTCCTTTCGATCCAGAATTGTCTGCAGCTACTTCAAGTAACTATTATATGAATGTGGACTATTTTATGCAGCCAAGTTTGCGTAATATTGGTTTTAATGTAAAAGTTCAATTCTAATTTTAAAGGAGATTCACGTTATGAAAAATTATTTGAAACATATAACATTGGGAGCAGCTTTACTGATGTTGGCAGGAGGTTGTACCGATAAATTTGAAGAATATAATACTAATCAGTATCAGATCCATGAGACCGATCCTGCTACACTGATGAAATCAATGATTGAAACTATTGTCAATATTCAGCAGAATGATTCTCAGATGATGGATCAGATGGTAGGACAGTTAGGCGGTTATCTTTGTTGTTCTAATACATGGAGTGGAACAAACTTTGGAACATTCAATCCAAGTGACGCATGGAGTGCAGGTCCATGGAATACTCCGTTTGAAAAGATTTATGGAAACTTTTTCCAAATTCAGGAAGCAACAAATTCTACAGGTCATTATTATGCATTTGCTTGCATGATTCGTGCCATTACCATGTTGCGTGTAGCAGACTGTTATGGTCCTCTTCCTTATAGTCAGGTAAAGAAAGGTAATTTCTATGTAGCTTACGATTCTCAGGAAGAAGTTTACAAGCATATTTTGGAAGATTTGGCAAATGCAGCAAGTGTGCTTTATGACTATTATGTAGGTACAAGTGGATTTGCTCCTCTAGGTTCAAATGATCCGGTGTTTGGCGGTAATTATGCAAGTTGGGCTAAATTGGCCAATTCTATGCGTTTACGCGTTGCAATGCGTATCAGTAATGCTTGGCCTGATATGGCAAAGGAAGCAGCTGAGGCTGCTGTTGCCGATAAGGCTGGATTAATTGAAACTAATGCTGACAATGCTATGATGGACTGTGGCACACAGACTAATCCTTATCAATTGGCTGCTGTCAGCTGGGGTGACTTGCGTGTAAATGCTAATATTGTCGATTATATGAATGCTTATAACGATCCTCGTATGCCTAAGTATTTTAATAAGTCGACTATGACAGGCAAAACAGATCAGTATGTCGGTATGCGTACAGGTGATAGCAATTTTGATAAAGGAGCTGCTTCTGCTTTCTCTACACCTGCCATTTCTGGATCTGATAAGTTGCTGGTATTTTGTGCTGCAGAAACAGCATTCTTACGTGCAGAAGGTATTTTAAGAGGCTGGAATGTTGGTAATAAATCTGCTAAGGAATATTATGAAACAGGTATTAATCTTTCTATGGAACAATATACTGTAGCTGCTGATGATTATTTAGCTATAGATCAAGCTCCTGTCGTATCACATGCTAGTGATGATGTACAAAACGCACCGGCTTCTATTACTAATACAGTATCTGTGAAATGGGATGACAACGATAATTCGCTTACAGGTAAAAACTTCCAGCGTATTATTACTCAGAAGTGGATTGCCAATTATCCTTTGGGTATGGAAGCATGGGCTGAATATCGTAGAACAGGTTATCCTGAACTTTATCCTTGCATTGATAATCTTTCCGATTGTGGCGTAAGTAGTATAAGAGGTATGCGTCGTTTGAGCTTCCCATATACAGAAGCGCAGAATAATACAGCAAACTATAATCAGGGTGTAGCTGAATTGGGTGGCGCTGACAATGAAGCTACTGATTTGAAATGGGCAAAGAAAAATTAATTGAATATTCAAAAAAGAAATAATCTATGAAAAAGAGATATTATATATACGCATTGTTACTTTCCTTAGCCGCTCCTTTTGTAGCAAGCTGTAGCGATTGGACGGAAACCGAAGCAGAGAGCTTTCCTGAAGAAATTACATCTGAAGAATATTATGCTGCATTAAGAGCGTATAAGCAGACTGATCATCAGGTTGCTTTCGGATGGTATAGTGGATGGAATGCTGAAGGTGCTTTTATGAAAACATCTTTAGCTGGTATTCCGGATAGTATGGATATTGTATCTATTTGGGATAATGGTTTGGATTTATCTGATGCTCAAAAACGAGATATGCAGTTTGTACAGCAGGTAAAAGGTACTAAAATCATATATTGCTCTATTATAGATAATATTGGCAAAGGTATGACTCCTAAATCTGTTACTGCCAACTGGGAAGAAAATGGATATGCCAGTGAACAGGATGCTATTAATGAATTTTGGGGATGGCCTGAAGATGAAAGTAATGCAGAAGCTGTAGAAAATGCAATCCGTACGTATGCCAGAGCTGTAGCTGATACCTTGAATAAGTATGGATATGATGGGTTTGATATTGACTATGAGCCCGTTGCTGGACCTTATCATGGTAATATTGTCAAACAGAGTGATAATAATAACTTTTTCATTTTTGTAGATGAATTAGGTAAGTACTTTGGACCTAAATCTGGAACAGGAAAGCTGTTGGTTATAGACGGAGAGCCTCAGAGAATAACAGACAGACCGGAAATTGGACATTATTTCGATTATTTCATTATTCAGGCTTATAGTTGCTCTGGGGATGGTAATTTGAATGGTCGTTTGATTGACGGAAATGTTTGGGGACCTGCTCTGATTTCTACATTTGGCGAAGAATTAGGTGAAGAGAAGGTTACTAATATGACTATAATGACTGAAAATTTTGAAGCAGTAGATATTGCTATGAATGGTGGATATGATTTTACTGATAGTTATGGAAATAAAATGAAGTCATTAGAAGGCATGGCTCGTTGGGTTCCACGTAACGGTTTCCAGAAAGCAGGCGTCGGAGCTTATCGTATGGAAGCTGAATTTGGAACAAATCCTGAATATAAGAATATGCGAAATGCTATTCAGATAATGAATCCTTCTAGTCACACATTATTAAAAAAATAAGAGAAATAATTTATGAAACGGAAAAATTATATAAAAATATGGCTTCTTTCAGCTGTTATTGCTGGATTGGGAGCTTTTACATCTTGCGATAATGCTGAATATGATGTATTAGATACTCATGCATTTATTAAAGAAGCATTGTCTGGTACTAGTTCGAAGGTTAATGTCAGTGTAGATGGTGAAAGTAAAACAACCTTGAACATACATTTGAGTGATTTGTCAACTACTGATAATCATTATAAATTAGTTGTAGATCCTTCTGTTCTGGATGAGTTTAATAGACAGAATGGAACAAGTTACATAACATTACCTAAAGGTCAGTATATATTGCCGGAAGATATATTGGTTAAAGCTGGTGAGTACAATGCAGAGGAAACAGAAATTACTTTGGAAGCTTTCTCTGATGAAATGATGAAATCGGGCGAGTCTTACGCTTTACCTTTACGTTTGGTTGCCAAAGATGGAGCTTTGCCTGCAATGGATAATACTGGTAGCTTTGTTATTCTAGCAGAAAGTACTATTCGTTTTTCTGCCCCAATGTTTGTTGGAGGTGCAAAACTATTCTCACAGAGCTATATTGATAATCCGGAAACTTATGCTCAGTATACCATTGAAGTACGTTTCCAGGTGAGTGATACAGATAATCGTAACCGTGCAGTCTTCTCAACAGACGATGGAGGAAGTGATAAAAAGCGTTACATTTTATTGCGTTTTGAAGACCCGAATGCTGAAAATCCTGATCATCCTTTGCATTCTCTGGTTCAGATTCAGTTGCATGATGGTATGTATGTTAACCCAAGTCATCATTTTGAAGTTAACAAATGGCAGCATTTGGCTGTAACATTTGATGGTATGAACTATAAGATTTATGTTAACGGTGTAGATAGTGGTACATTAGCTTGCTCAGATCCTTGTAGAACATTTACTAGTATAAATTGGTTTACCGATGGTGATGGTAACCAAAGTGGCTGGTGGGGAAGCTGTAAGATCTTAGTAAGTGAAGCTCGTATCTGGTCTGTTGCACGTTCTGCCGTTCAGATTCAGAATAGTATGGTACAGGTTAGTCCAAGTTCTGAAGGATTGGAAGCATACTGGCGCTTGAATGAAGGAGAAGGTAAGAACTTTGTTGATGCTACAGGACATAATCATTCTTTAACTACTTCTAAAGATTTTGTTTGGGTTCACGATATTTTATCTACAGATGAATCTACAGCATGGCCTGAATAATTATTTTGTTAACATAAAGGTGCTATCCCGATTTAGAGGATAGTACCTTTGAAAAGAATCTTAATAATATGAAAAAGTTTTTACGATATATATTAGTTGCGGCTATTTCGAGCTGCATCATTCCGTTTTCTTCATGTAGTGATGATGATGAGAATGCGGTAAATGAATGGAATATGACATATGTTTCTCTGTTGCCGACGAATTATCTGAAGCCTATACAAACTGTAACTTTGGACCATTTTACAGGAAAGGAGATTGAGGGTACAGTGGCTATGGATGTGATGGCTACTATACAGAAAGCGGCTAGTAATGATATTACGGTAGATATAAGTGCTACATGTGAAGGAATTAGTTCAGAAAAAATAACAATGTCGTCAAATAAAGCTGTGATAAAAGCTGGTAGTACAAAATCAGAACCAGTTTCTATATCTATCACAGATTGGTCGGATATTGCTTCTGTTTCAGAAGCTGCTGAATATACATTAAATATTAATGTAGCAGGAATTGAGTCAGTTGCTTCGGATGTTGTTCTTTCTGATTTGCATAAGTCACTTTCTGTAAAGATTCAAAAGAAGGAAGAAAGAGAAGAAGATTTATTATTCTTTGGAAAGGCTCCGGAAAATAGTACTTTGAATACAGATATCACTAATTGGGTATTTACTTTTATGGATGGAGTAGAGAATGCAGCTGCTAATTCTGTGAATGGTAAAGGAGGTGGTGATGTTGCTACTAATGGTACTCCATTCTGGCTTACTGTCGATCTAAAAGAAGTAAAGAATGTTACAGGTATTCAGACTTCTCACTGGGGAGGAGGCTATTGTCCAACTAAAGTTGAAATCTTTACTTCGGAAAACGGTTCTTCTTGGAAATCTATGGGACAAGTTGCAACATCAGGTGCTTATCATGATATTGCATTTAAATACACAGTTGCAACTCGTTACTTGAAGTATCAGATGATTGAGGTTCCGTCTAGAGTAGATATTACAAAATTCTATATCTATACTGCGAACTAATATTATAGCTGCATTTATTTTTTAGTTACACATTAAGTTATTTAAGAGCAGACTTTTTATGTATTATATTGAGTTTGCTCTTAATTTTTTTAATAAAGTTCTGTATGAAGAAGAATATAATTACGGGATTAGTTCTTTTGGTATGGGGAAGTGTTTTTTATTCGTGTACGAGTGAGAAGACTGTTCAGGCCGATTTTGATATTATTCCTTTACCACAGCATGTTGAAAAAATCTCATCGGATAAGGGTTTTGAACTAGCAGGTACGACTTCTATTGTATATCCTGAAGGTGATGAGGCTATGAAACGTAATGCTGAGTTTTTGTCTGGGTATATAGCTGGACAGACAGGCAAGAAACTGGACGTTACAGATAAGAAAGTAGAGAAGAATGCAATTGTTTTGTCAACCGGACTGGATGATAAGAACCCGGAAGCATATCGCCTGGTTGTTGGTGATAATAATATTAGCATACAAGGTGCTTCAGCAGCAGGAGTATTTTATGGGATTCAGACTTTGCGTAAGGCTATGGCTGATACAGAACATGGAAATGTAGTGTATCCGGCAGTAGAGATAAATGACTTTCCGCGTTTTTCATATCGTGGAGTGCATTTGGATGTTTCGCGTCATTTCTTTCCGGCAGATTCTATTAAGCGTTTTATAGATATGCTTGCCTTGCATAATATAAACAGATTACATTGGCATCTTACTGACGATCAGGGATGGAGAATTGAAATAAAGAAACGTCCGGAACTTACGACTATTGGCTCTAAACGTGCAAAGACTGTTATAGGACGTAATTCGGGAGAATATGATAATGTAGAATATGGAGGGTTTTATACTCAGGATGAAGCCCGTGATATTGTAAAATATGCTCAGGAAAGATTTATAACAGTCGTTCCGGAAATTGATTTGCCAGGACATATGCAAGCTGCTTTAGCTGCCTATCCTTATCTGGGATGTACGGGTGCACCGTATGAAGTATGGCAGCAGTGGGGAGTATCTGAGGATGTCCTGTGTGCGGGTAATGATGAAACGCTTAAATTCATAGAAGATGTTTTGGGCGAAATTGTTGAAGTTTTTCCCTCTGAGTATATTCATGTAGGAGGAGATGAGTGCCCAAAGGTACGTTGGCAGAAATGTCCGAAATGTCAGGCACGTATTAAGGCTTTGGGAATTAAGTCTGATGCTAAACATACGGCCGAACAGAAATTGCAGTCTTATATTATTGGATATGCAGAGAAGTTCCTGAATGAAAAAGGACGTAAAATTATAGGTTGGGATGAAATACTGGAAGGTGGCTTGAGTCCTACAGCTACAGTTATGTCATGGAGAGGTAGCGAAGGTGGCATTGAGGCTGCCAAGATGGGCAATGACGCTATCATGACTCCAGCTTCGCATCTGTATTTTGATTATTATCAGACGATAGATACAGAGAATGAGCCTTTGGCTATCGGAGGATATGTATCTGTAGAAAGAGTATATAGCTACGAACCGGTAGATAAGAGTCTGACACCAGAGGAGGCTGCTCATATTATCGGTGTGCAAGCTAACTTATGGACCGAATATATTCCTACTTATAGTCAGTTGGAATATATGGAATTACCTCGTCTGGCTGCTTTGTCAGAAGTTCAGTGGACTCTTCCGGAAAAGAAAAACTACGATAATTTCTTGCAGCGTCTGCCTAAACTGATATCAGTGTATGATGATAACGGATATAATTATGCCAAACATGTCTTCAATGTCAAGGCTGAGTATATTACTGATTATACAGATAATTCCATAAAGGTTGTTTTATCAGCTATAGGAGATTCTCCTATTTATTATACGCTTGATGGTAGTGAACCTACAGAAAAATCTCAGCAATATACTGATACGCTCGCTTTAAAGGAAAGCTGTGTCTTAAAGGCTGTTACGATACGTCGTAATGCTAAGAGTGCCGTACTTACAGAAAAGATCGATTTTAACAAGGCTACTGCCAAACCGCTGATATTGTTACAACCAATCAATGAAAAGTATAAATATAATGGTGAATATACGTTGGTTGATGGTTTGAGTGGAACACCTAATTACAGAACTGGCAGGTGGATTGCATTTTACAAAAATGACATGGAGCTGGTTGTCGATTTGAAACAAGAAACCTCTGTCCATAAAGCTTGGGTACGTACTTATGTAGAGATTGGTGAAGAAATCCTGGACGTAAGAAGTATTTCTGTATTGTCATCTGCCGATGGTAAAATCTATAAAGAATTAAAGACCGTCGACTATCCGGCTGTCACATCAAAAGATAAAAATGGTATTTACAAACATGAAGTGGACTTTGATACAGTAAGTGCGCGTTATATCAAGATTATAGCGAAGCCGGAATATAAGATTCCTTCATGGCATTGGGGAAGCGGCCGACCTGCTTTCATTTTTGTCGATGAGGTTGGATTAGAATAAAAATGTTGAAAAAAATATCTAGGTATTAGGTATTTTTTAAGTGGTTGAGGCATTTGACTATATGTTGATTGTCAATGCCGGGTCGTTTATGGGACGTTTGTTTTATGCTGGGAAGTATATATGACGGTTACCATAAACGACCTTTTTGTTCATGGTATCACTCTTGTTTGTTTAAAGTTGTTTCATGATTTGAAAATCGTACTAGGTATAATTTATTACAGGGATTTTATTGGAATCATGCAGATAAAGTAACAAGGCTCTCAGAATATTAATTTCCGGTAATTTTTCATTGAAAATTCAATTGTAAATCACTTGCTGATAAGTATATTTCCGTAACTTTGCCCCAAGCATACAATATATTTATTACAAACTAAAAACGGAACTTATTAGGTATGAAAGAACAATACTGGAAATATTCTCTAATTATTTTCATCATAGGGTTAGGAATATTGTTATTTCGTCAGGCTCAGCCTTTTATGAACGGGATATTAGGAGGATTTACTTTATATATTTTGTTGCGTAACTTTTCCAACTGGCTTCAGACGAAGATAAAACCTTTGCTGGCTGTGTGGATGATAACTATCGGCGTTACACTTTTTATTCTGATTCCGGTGTCGCTGTTCAGTTGGGCTATTGTAAGTCAGATTTCAGGAATGCATTTCGATACTCAGGCCATTATCCAGCCGGCTCATCAGGTTATTGACATCATCGAAGAACGTACGGGATTCGATTTGCTGTCGGAGAAAAGTTTGTCATTTATGGTTGTACAGGCATCGTCTATTGGTCAGAAAATCATGACAGGTGTAAGTGATCTTATTGTAAACTTGGCTGTTGCTATTATGTTGATGTTTTTCATGCTTTGGGAAGGTCGGAAAATGGAACATTATGTATCTACGATCATGCCCTTTGAAGAAAGCAACAAGCGTGAAGTGTTGAATAAGATTCAGCTGATGGTTCGTTCTAATGCGATAGGTATACCATTGCTGGCTGTTATACAAGGAATTATTTCGTTAGGAGGATATTTATTATGTGATGCTCCCAATCCTTATCTGACAGCTTTGCTTACAGCCTTTGCTTCTATTATTCCATTGGTAGGTACTGCCTTAATCTGGATTCCCGTATCCATTTACTTCCTGATAATGGGCGAATGGATCAATGCGCTTATCCTTTTGGGATATGGAGGTATTATAATTTCCCAGTGTGATAATCTGATCCGTTTTCTCCTTCAGAAGAAAATGGCAAACATCCATCCGCTCATTACGATTTTTGGTGTAGTTGCCGGACTGCCTATTTTTGGCTTTATGGGAATTATTTTCGGTCCGTTGCTGGTTTCTTTGTTTTTGTTGTTCCTCGATATGTTCCGAAAAGAATATCTGTTGGATGGTACTGAGGAGGAAGAAAAAGCATGAGATCGGTCTGTATACATTCGTCGGAAAGGTTGAATCTGGATGCTTTTTTGCATGAACTGGATGTTCCAGTACGTTTTGAGTTTGAAGGGTATGATGAGGAACGTTCTTATTACTATTTCAGCCGTCCGGGGATTTCCACTACTTTGTTTGTCATAGCAGAAGGTCCGGATGAATATGAAGTTATGATAGACGGACTTGCTTCTTATAGCGATTATAAATTCTTTCCATATCTGGCCGATTGCTTATGTCAGCATCTCAATCATGAATCATTGGTTATTCCCGAGTCGGCAGGTCGAACAGCTTATCGTGTATACGATGAGTCCTGGATTGAAGACTCCATCGGGGAAGAAGTCGCTATGTTAAAGTCCGCCTTGTCTGTGTTTCCCCGCTATTATGTGGGATTTCCGTTGGAAGGTGTAGGATATATTTCCTTAGACTTGCTGGCACAATATGGGGTTAATCTGCATTCTTCAACTCCGCGGATTTATGGCTACATACAGTATATCATGAGAAATGGCTTGCTTCCTCAGGCGACAGATGCAGAACTGGAAGAAGACCGCAATCGGGAAGATCAGGAAACGGAAGTGGACGTTCCCCAGCATATATCGATAGGCAGGGTGAAATCGTGGCAAATTGACGGAGCAGAAACTTGGGAAAGTTATTCTCGTAAAGATACGGAGATGCTGCTTAAACTGGGTGAAGACTATCAGTCGGGCAGGGAAGTTGCAGGAGTCGTTTTGAATGATTTGGGAACCATTTATCAGGAAGGTATCGGTGTTGGACGCGACGGACTGAAAGCTGAGTATTGGTTCAAGCAGGCTTATCTTCAGGGAGACCATTTGTATGCCCCTACTAATTTGGGAGATTTATACAGAAAAGGATGCGGCGAGCTGCCGTCATCTCTTCCTCTGGCTTTCGAGGCATATAGAAAATCGGAAGATATCTATGCGCTTTATCGTATCGGACAAGCCTACGAGGAAGGATGGACAGGTACACCGGATATGGAAAAAGCTTTGTTCTGGTATCGGAAAGCAGCAGAAAAAAGGCATCATCTGGCAGTACGAAGACTGGAAGAATTAAGCAATAGTGCCTGCATGATGCCACGCAATGCCAGATAAACGATAAATCCCAGCCATAGCGCATGGTTATGCAATACGTTATGCAGGCTGTAATAAATCAGGAAAAAGCTTCCCGAAGCTACAACCATCGCTTTCAGCATGATATTGGTGGAAGTGGCTCCGATGCAGATACCGTCTAGCAGAAATGCTGCAAATCCTGCAAGAGGGATGGCAAGTACCCAGTAGAAATAATCCCCCGACGCAGAGATAACCGATTGTTCGTTTGTAAGCAAACCTAGAAATTCTTTTCCTCCTATGCCATACAGCAGAGTAAAGGCTAGCGATAAGGCAATTCCCCAGCCAAACAAATGACGGATAGTGCGTTGTAATTCCTGCCTGTTTCCAGCTCCTATATATTTTCCGGTCAACGCTTCGCCTGCATAGGCAAATCCATCCATGATGTAAGAGAATAGCGTAAACAACTGCATCAGCAATGTATTGACAGCCAAAACAACATCGCCGAATGCAGCTCCGGTTGATGTGAAGAATACTGTAACGGTCACCAGGCAGAGTGTACGCAGGAATATATCCCGGTTCACCTGGAACAGACGTTTCATGGCATCATGAGTAAAGAGTTGCTTACGGCTGATGTATTTTCGTAAAGGACGGTAATAACGCAGCCAGAGCAGATAAGCCATGAAAAGTCCGGCATACTGTGCAATGAGGGTTCCCAGAGCAACTCCTTCCACTTTCATGCCGAATACAAATACGAAAAGCAGACTGGCAACTATGTTTACGATATTCTGTGTAATGGCAATAAACATCGGGAAGCGTGAATTTTGCATACCTATAAACCATCCTGAGAAACTATACAACCCCAGTGTGGCAGGTGCTCCCCAGATACAGATATGGAAATACAGCGTGGCAAGTTGTTGTACCTCGGCGCTTGTGTCGATCAGTTCAAAAGCTATCAGACGTATCGGATATTGCAGGATGAGAAGAGCTAGTGCCAGCATCAGGCTGATACCAGTAGAACGCAGCAGGATGCGGGTTACCTCCTTCAGATCGTGTGCTCCGTAGGCTTGTGCCGTCAGGCCGCTTGTTCCCATCCGCAGGAAACCGAATATCCAGTAAATCATATTGAACAGCATGCCTCCTACGGCTATGGCTCCGATGTAAGAAGCCGAACCAAGATGTCCTACAATGGTTACGTCTATCAGTCCTAGAAGAGGTACTGTGATATTTGAAATAATAGAGGGTATGGCTATATGCAGTATTCGCTGGCTGGTTGGTGACATGTGCTGAGGTTATAATTCGAAAGATACTTCTTTAAACATATATTCTCTTCTTTTCCCGCTTTCGTCTTCCAGAATCAAAGCTCCGGATGGCTCAATTCCACAGATGCGGGCGCGGAAACTTCCGTCTTTATCTGTGTAGGGATAGAAACCTTCTTTACGGTAAAGCACGTCCTGATAGCGTGAGGCAATCAATTCGGTTTCTCCGTTTTTCAGAAGTGTGTAGTAGTGAGCCACACGCTCCATCAATTGATGAAGTATTTCCTTACGGTCGTAGCGTTGTCCGGTTATCTGGAAAAGCGATACCGGATTGGGGGCGTCACTTATAAAACGCTCCTGATTCAGATTGACTCCTGTCCCCGAAATAGAACGACTGATGTGTATGCCTGTCAGGTCGTTTTCTATCAGTGTACCACATATTTTTTTGTCCTTCCAGTAAATATCGTTGGGCCATTTGATGCGGATTCCGTCGGTGTATTGCGATAAAACTTCTTGCAGTGCGAGGGCTGTAATCTGTGAAAGATAGAATTGCTTCCGGGCTTCCAGAAAGTCGGGATAAAGTACGAAGCTGAAAAGCAGGTTTGCTCCGTCTTCCGACTCCCAGCTGTTGCCTCTCTGCCCTCGTCCGGCTGTCTGAAAATTGGTATAAACGCTGGTCAGTTCTTCTACGGAAGAATTGTTGCACAGTTCGTCCAGATAACTGTTTGTCGAGGTGGTTTCATGTAAAAAAACAGGTTCTGGAAGATGCTCGGAAAATATGCTGATATTTTCCTGAAAACATGCTGATATTTTATTGAAAATATCACGTTGTTTTTTCGTGAACTTCCCGACGACTTCTTCGTACGAATGATCTATCAGATCGCGGATGAGGCTGTCGGGCACATCACTGTTTAAGGCGACCTGATTCCAGTACTTTTTATTGAAATGATAAGCTCCTTCTATTCCGTTATAATGTTCGCGCAGTTCGATGGCATAATCCGGATTACATTTCATGCTGACACAGTCTGGATGTTCCAGGTCAACCAGCAGGAACATGCGGTCTACCACTTTAAATACAAGGGTTGTTTCATCGAAAGGGAAACATTCTGTTGCGGCTTTCTTGCTTAAGCAATATTGACGGAGTGCTTCTATATCCATAGCTTTTAAACTTTCTGTTTTTACAATTTTACCAAACGGGAGGCAGAAATGCCTCTTGGATATGTTCTATATGAAAGGGAGGTTCTGTACCCGTTACTGTAATAATATCGAAGCGAACCGGAAGGTCTATTTCGAATCTTTTGATATATGTATCAGTCGAAATGATGATATTTCTTATTTTCCGGTCGGTGATAGCTTCTTCAGGCTTGCCGAACTCTTCGTTTCGCCGGGTTCTTACTTCAACGACAATCAGTTCACCGTCTTTTTGTGCAACAATATCGAGTTCTCTCTTGCCGGAATGCCAGTTGCGGTGACGGATGCTATATCCTTTGCTCATTAAGTATTCGGCTGCTGCGTTTTCCCCCTCTTTCCCTAGTTCATTGTGTTTAGCCATTTTGTTTTTTGCAAAAATACGCATTTTCTGTTTTGTATTTGGTTGAAGTGTACTAATTTTGTATTTGCAATGATGAATAACGGAAAAAAAAGAAAAAAGGTACCTCCATCGGTTCCGCCACGCAAACGGCGGATGGTGTGTTTGATGAGTGAAGAAGAAGTGCAGATTGTAGACCGTTATCTGGAAACTTACCAGATAAAGAACAAGGCGCGCTGGCTTCGTGAAACGATATTGGCATTCATTCATCAGAATATGGAGGACGATTATCCTACTTTGTTTAAGGAACACGATATGCGCAGATAAGTTTATGGCTGATGATGTTTTTTATATGAAGCAGGCCTTGATTGAGGCGCAGAAAGCTGCCGACAGGGGAGAGGTCCCTGTGGGAGCAGTTGTTGTTTGTCGCGACCGTATCATTGCGCGTTCGCATAACCTGACGGAAACCCTGAACGATGTGACGGCTCATGCGGAGATGCAGGCTATCACGGCCGCTGCCAATACTTTGGGTGGCAAGTATCTGAATGAGTGTACGCTTTATGTGACGGTAGAACCTTGCGTAATGTGTGCAGGAGCGATTGCTTGGGCACAGACGGGGAAACTGGTATTCGGTGCGGAAGATGAAAAAAGAGGTTATCAGCGATATGCTCCCGATGCCTTACATCCCAAGACGGTGGTAGTAAAAGGTATTCTTGCCGATGACTGTGCACAACTGATGAAAGACTTTTTCAAAAAGAAGAGATAAAAAAGATAATCCCCGCCGGTGAAGCGGGGATTTATTGTTTTAGATACGTTCGTAATCTACAAAGTGATAAGCATATTCATGCTTTTCGTCGGTAGAATGGCTTTCTCGTTGTACTTCTTTCCATTCTTCGGAATTGATGGGAGGGAAAAACGCGTCGGCTTCCTTTTCTGAATCCTCTATTTCGGTAATGTTTAACTTGTCGGCAAGAGGCAGCGCTTCGGCATACAGACTTGCTCCTCCTATAATATATACTTCTTCTTCCTCTTTACATTGTTCCAAAGCTTCTTGCAGGGAATGAAAACATTCAGCACCGGGAAAATCGTGGCAGCTACGGCTCAGCACGATGTTGCGGCGGTTGGGCAAGGCGCCTTTGGGCAGTGATTCGAAAGTCTTTCTACCCATGATGATGGTATGTCCGGTAGTAAGCGCTTTGAAGCGTTTCAGGTCATTGGGCAGCCAATACAACAGTTTGTTTTCGAATCCGATTCCTCTGTTTTTATTGATAGCAACGATAATCGACAGCATATTTCTTATGTTTGATTATATGGGTTAAACAGATACTTTTCCTGCAATGTGAGGCCATGGATCGTAGTTTACCAGTTCGAAATCTTCGTATTTAAAATCGAAGATATTTTTTACATCCGGATTCAGAAGCATCTGAGGCAGTGGACGAGGGCTGCGGGTAAGCTGCAAGTCCACCTGTTCCAGATGATTCAGGTAGATGTGTGCATCACCTATCGTATGTATAAAATCTCCTGCCTTCAATCCGGTAACCTGAGCCATCATTTGCAACAGTAAGGCATACGAAGCAATATTGAACGGCACTCCGAGGAACGAATCAGCGCTACGTTGATACATTTGCAGGCTCAGGCGTCCGTTGGCTACATAGAACTGGAAAAACATGTGGCAAGGCGGAAGATTCATGTTCTTCAGGTCGGCCACATTCCATGCGTTGACAATGATTCGTCTTGAATCAGGATTGTGCTTGATGGTTTCCACTGCTTCCGAAATCTGGTCGATGAATCCTCCTTCATAATCAGGCCATGAACGCCACTGATAGCCATAAATATGTCCCAGGTCACCATTTTCGTCGGCCCATTCATTCCAGATACGTACACCGTTTTCTTGTAGATATTTTACATTGGTATCACCTTTCAGGAACCAGAGTAGTTCGTGGATAATCGATTTCAAATGGAGCTTTTTGGTTGTTACCAGCGGAAAACCTTCTTCCAGATTGAAGCGCATCTGATGTCCGAATACACTAATCGTACCAGTTCCGGTACGGTCTTCTTTCTTGACACCTTCCGTGCGGATGCGTTGTAGTAAGTCTAAATATTGTTTCATTAGAATGAGTTTCTTTATTTTTATTTGCAAAGGTATAGAAAATATCTTGGGGGAAAATGCTATTTATCTTATTTTTGCAGCACGAAAACCATATCGAACACATTATTTATATGAACCTTCCTTCCGATTTTGTTACACGTACCCGCAGTTTGATGGGAGAAGAACAGTTTGAAAAATTAGCTGAAGCTTTACAGCATGATACTCCCGTAAGTATTCGCTTGAACCAGAATAAATGTAAGTCTGTTCCTGCTGAAAGTACTTCTATCCCCTGGTGCGAAACTGGATATTACCTGAGTACACGTCCTACGTTTACTTTCGATCCCTTGTTTCATGCCGGAAGTTATTATGTGCAGGAAGCATCTTCCATGTTTGTGGAACAGGCTTTGCGCCAGTATGTACACGTACCTGTTGTCATGCTCGACCTTTGTGCTGCTCCGGGAGGAAAATCTACATTGGCCCGTTCGGTTTTGCCTGAAGGCAGTATGCTGGTAGCCAATGAGGTTATGAGAAACCGTTCTCAGGTATTGGCAGAAAATCTGATAAAATGGGGAGATGAAGGAGTCGTTGTTACGAATAATGATCCGGCTGATTTTGCTCCACTGCAAGCTGTGTTTGATGTGATTCTGACTGATGTACCTTGCTCCGGCGAAGGGATGTTCCGCAAAGATCCGGTAGCGGTAGACGAGTGGAGTGTGGAAAATGTCGATATCTGCTGGCAGCGGCAGCGCCGTATTCTGACAGATATCTGGCCTTGTCTGAAACCGGGAGGTCTCTTGATTTATAGTACATGTACATATAACCGTGAAGAGAACGAAGATAATGTGTCATGGATTGCCCGTGAACTGGGAGCTGAAATTCTTCCTGTTGCGGTTGGTGAGGAATGGAACATTACAGGGAATCTGACCGGTGGCGAGTTTCCGGTATATCGCTTTCTGCCTCACCGTACGGTAGGAGAGGGGTTATTTTTGGCTGTGCTTCGTAAGAATGAAGATGATACGCTAGGGAGTTCCTCTGACAGTATGGGAAAGCGCCTGAAAAAAGATAAAAAGAAAAAAGGACAGAAAGCCGGTGGACAGACGGTGGTATGTCCGAAGGACGTTAAGGCATGGGTAAACCGTCCGGAAGACTATTTATGGACAGTAGATAACAATATCGTAACGGCTTTTCCTGTAGCATATCAGGATTTGTATGAAATGATAAAGTCTACTTTGAAAGTCTTGCATGCCGGAGTAACGGTAGCCGAGCTGAAAGGGAAGGATTGTATTCCCGACCATTCGCTGGCTATGTCGACAAGGCGCTGTGAAGACTGTTTCCCCGTAGCAAACCTGACTTACGAACAGGCTATTGCCTATTTAAGAAAAGAAGCGGTTGTACTGGATGCAGGAGTCCCCCGTGGATATGTTTTGGTAGCATATCAGGATGTCCCTTTGGGCTTTGTAAAGAACATCGGAAATCGTGCCAACAATCTTTATCCACAGGAATGGCGTATACGTAGCGGTTATTTGCCGGAAAATCTTAAAATGGTTTTCTGAAAGTACATCCATTTTTCCATTCCGAACACCCGTAGGAAGTCTTCCCTTTGATAATATGCCCTTTGCCGCATAGTGGGCAGAGGGTACCTATTATCTCATCTCCTTTTATTTCGTTACTTTCTGTTGATACCGAAAAAAGAGTTTCAGCCTGAGGTGTTTTCTCCTTATCGGTATTGCTGCTCGCTTTACGGGTACGTTTAGGTTTAGCTGGAGATGTATCATTTTCGGTATCCGATGATTTTGTTTTCGAAGAGCTGTTCTTCTTTGTTTTTGCTTGCGGAGTTCCTTTTTCGGGTGCATCTTCGGGCATGATAGTTACCCGGCGGTTTGTATTGTCACGAAGTACACTGTATACAATTTCTGTTACCATCTGTTTCAGTTCGGTAAGAAATGTAGCGGCATCGTAACTGCGGCGTTCTATCTCACGAAGTTTCTTTTCCCATATACCGGTCAACTCTGCCGATTTTAGCAACTCTTCGTGAATAAGCTGTATCAGTTCCACTCCTGTTGGAGTAGCAATCAGATTTTTTCTTTCCTTGCGGATGTAGTGACGCTTGAAAAGTGTTTCGATGATAGCCGCACGGGTAGACGGACGGCCGATACCATTTTCTTTCAGGGCATCGCGCAATTCGTCATTGTCAACCAGCTTACCAGCCGTTTCCATGGCACGGAGCAGAGTGGCTTCGGTATAAGGCTTGGGGGGCTGGGTCCATTTTTCCGTCAAATCGGGAGTATGAGGTCCGCTTTCCCCTATGGTAAAGAGAGGAAGTACACGTTCTTCTTCATTTTCTTTTGTTTCTTCCTGCTGTTCTTTGGCAAAAATTACTCTCCATCCGGGTTCCAGAATCTGCTTTCCGGTTGCCTTAAATTCCACTTTATCGACTTCTCCCAATACCGTAGTTGTAGAAAATTTACAGTCCGGATAAAATACAGCGATAAAACGGCGTGCTATCAGATCGAATACACGCTTTTCCATGTCAGTCAGTCCCTGAGGCTGTACTCCGGTAGGGATAATGGCATGGTGGTCGGTAACTTTTGAGTTATCGAAAACTTTTTTTGATTTAAGCAGTTTCTTTCCGGCTAGCGGGGCTGTATAACCTGCATAATCTTTCAGTCCGGCAAGAATATTCGGACATTTGGGGTAAATATCATCACTTAGAAAAGTTGTATCTACACGTGGATAAGTAGCTACTTTCTTCTCGTAAAGCGACTGGATAAGCTGCAAGGTCATATCGGCCGAGTAGCTGAACTTTTTGTTACATTCTACCTGCAATGAAGTCAGGTCGAACAAGCGGGGAGGAGCTTCTGTTCCTTTTTTGGCCGATACATCGGTCACGGTAAAATCTGAGTTTTTTACTGTTTCCAGGAATTTCTCTCCTTCCTCTTTAGAAGAAAATTTACCTTTTGTAGAGTTGAAAGTCGTTTCCCTGTATACAGTCTTAAGTTCCCAGTAAGGTTCAGGTTTAAAGTTCTCTATCTCTTGTTGTCGTTTGACTATCAGGGCAAGTGTCGGAGTCTGTACCCTTCCGATGGAAAGTACTTGACGGTTTTGTCCGTATTTCAATGTATACAGACGAGTTGCATTCATTCCCAATACCCAGTCGCCTATGGCACGGCTCAGGCCGGCTTCGTACAACGGCTGAAATTCGGACTGGTCTTTCAGGCTGGCAAACCCTTCTCGAATCGCCTCTTCAGTAAGTGATGAAATCCACAGGCGCTTGACCGGACAGTGTGCTCCTGCTTTCTGCATTACCCACCGTTGAATCAATTCTCCTTCTTGTCCGGCATCACCACAGTTGATAATTTCGTCAGCCTGCTGCATCAGCCCTTCTATAATGTGGAACTGCTTTTCTATACCCGGATCGTTTATCAGCTTGATGCCAAACCGGGGAGGTATCATCGGCAAGCTGCTTAAGCTCCATGCTTTCCACGACGGAGTATACTCGTGCGGCTCTTTCAGTGTACAAAGGTGACCGAAGGTCCAGGTTACCTGGTATCCGTTTCCTTCGATATATCCTTCTTTCCGGTTTCTTGCACCTAATACTTCGGCTATGTCGCGTGCCACACTGGGCTTTTCGGCTATGCAGACTATCATGTTTCCTTTCTGATAATATTATGATTATTGTCGGGCAAAGTTAGTCAAAAATACTCATATAGTAATTGTCCGTTGCTTCAATTCGCAATTTATCCTCTTCATACCCTCTGTAAGTATAAAAAAATCTTTTTGGAAGGTTTTCTTATCCGAAAGGAAATAACTTGCTTTCTGGCGACGCAACTTTAAAATTATTACTTATTTTTGCGGCAATAATTATAAAATGTAGTTACAAATGTCCCAATTAACTCCATTAATAAGCGATTTGGCACTGATTCTGATTTGTGCCGGTATCATGACGCTTATATTTAAAAAGCTGAAGCAACCTTTGGTGCTGGGGTATATTGTTGCCGGCTTTATCTGTACCCCACATTTTAAGTTTACTCCTTCGGTTGTTGATTCTGCCAGTATTCATATCTGGTCGGAGATTGGTGTAATCTTTCTTTTGTTTGCATTGGGACTGGAGTTCAGTTTCAAAAAGCTGATGAAAGTGGGAGGCTCTGCTGTAATATCTGCCTGTACCATTATTTTTTGTATGATTCTGGTAGGAGTCTTCGTCGGTTGGACTTTTGGCTGGAACCGTATGGATTGTATCTATTTGGGTGGTATGCTTGCCATGTCATCTACCACTATTATCTATAAGGCATTTGATGATATGGGACTCCGGCAGCAACGCTTTGCTGGTTTGGTTTTGAGTATCTTGATTCTGGAAGATATTCTTGCCATTGTCCTGATGGTTATGCTGTCTACTATGGCAGTGAGCCAGAACTTCGAAGGGGGAGAGATGGTATATAGTATATTGAAACTGCTGTTTTTCCTGATTCTTTGGTTTGTAGTGGGAATTTATGGAATTCCGCTTTTCCTGAAACGGGTTCGTAAACTGATGAGCGACGAAACCTTGCTGATAGTGTCGCTGGCACTCTGTTTTGGAATGGTTTATCTGGCAGCTCTTGTTGGTTTTTCTCCTGCTTTTGGTGCTTTTATCATGGGATCTATTTTATCGGAAACAATCGAGTCGGAGCATATAGGAAAACTGGTTTCACCTGTGAAAGATTTGTTTGGAGCTATATTCTTCGTATCTGTAGGTATGATGGTCGATCCAGCGATGATTGTAGAGTATAAGTATCAGATTCTTGTTATCGTTCTTGCTGTTTTGCTGGGACAGACTATTTTCGGAACTACTGGTGTATTGCTTTCCGGACAACCGCTGAAAACGGCTATGCAATGTGGTTTCAGTCTGACACAGATTGGTGAGTTTGCATTTATCATAGCTTCACTTGGAGTAAGCCTGAAAGTAACAAGTCATTTTCTTTACCCTATAGTAGTGGCTGTTTCGGTAATTACTACATTCCTTACTCCTTATATGATTCGTCTTGCAGTACCGGCATATAATGTGATAGATAAATATATGCCATCTCGTTGGCGTCGGTTGCTGGACAGATACTCGTCGGGAGCCTCGGTGGCTAACCATAGCAACAACTGGAAGAAGCTGGTTATAGCTATTATCCGCATAGTCTTGATTTACGCTGTGCTTTCGATAGCTGTTACAGCACTGTTCTTGCATTTTATTGTACCATTGGCTACAGATATGTTGGGAGATTTATGGGGACGGATATTGGGTGCAGCTCTAACGATTGCTGCTATAGCACCTTTCTTGCGCGCCATGATTATGAAGAAAAACCGTTCGGAAGAATTTAAGTCGTTGTGGTCGGACAGCCGGTTTAATCATGCTCCGCTTATTTCAATTATTCTGCTTCGTATTGTGATAGCTATAGGCTTTATTGTATTTATAATTGAAAACCTGTTCCGTGCTTCGGCTGCCTTGATGGTTGGTATAGCTATTATTGTAGTTTGTGCTATGATTTTATCTCGTTTCCTTAAAAAGCAGTCAATTGTGCTGGAACGTACGTTTGTCCGGAATTTGCATTATAAGGAAATCCAGCAGGAGTATTTGGGAGAAAAGCAACCTGAGTATGCTGGAAGATTGCTCGACCGTGACCTTCACTTAAGTGACTTCTTGATTCCGGCAGAATCTGCATGGGCCGGAAAAACATTGAGAGAACTTGATTTAGGTAAAAAGTATGATGTGCATGTAGCATCTATTATCAGAGGAAAGCATAGGCTGAACATTCCTGATGGAAATACTTGTATTTTCCCAAATGATTTGATTCAGGTTATCGGAACAGATGAACAGTTGTCGCTTTTTGCATCGGTAGCCGAGAAGGCAATACATACTTACGACGATGAAGATTTTGGAAAGCATGAGATGAAGCTGAAGCAGTTTGTTGTCGCTAAAGATTCACCTTTCGTCGGGCATAGTATTATAGAGTGTGGCATACGTAATAAGTATCATTGTCTGGTAGTAGGTATAGAATCAGCTGGAGAAGATGTATTGCGTACTCCTCAGGTACATATGCCTTTAAAAGAGGATGATGTGGTTTGGGTAGTAGGGGAGGAAGACGACCTGAACCAGTTGTTTGCCTATTGTTGTTGAAAGCAGTTATTATAATTTATTAAATATAAAGTTATTATGAAAAGTGATCCGAAAGAATGTTTGTATTGTCAGAACAATGAAACATTGCATAATTTAATGATTGAAATTGCTCAACTGAGTGTTTCACGTGTATTCCTTTTTAAAGAACAGACTTACAGAGGTCGTTGTCTGGTTGCTTATAAAGATCATGTAAACGACTTGAATGAATTGAGTGATGAAGAAAGAAATGCTTTTATGGCAGATGTTGTACGTGTGACTCGTGCAATGGACAAGGCATTTCATCCGGAAAAGATTAATTACGGAGCTTATAGTGACAAACTTTCTCACTTACATTTTCACCTGGCTCCGAAGTATGTAGATGGTCCCGATTATGGAGGAACATTCCAGATGAATCCGGGTAAAGTTTATTTGACTGAAGCTGAATATCAGGAACTGATTGACGCAATTAAGGCTAACTTATAATTTTATCAAATAAAGAAACCGGATACGGGATAGCATAAGATATGCATGATCCGTATCCGGTTTTGCTTATTCTTCATCTTCATTATCATCGAAGTCAAAATCAAAATCGTCGAGATATTCGGGAGTAAAGAACTCATCCAGATCTCGTCGGTCTTTTTTAGTGGGACGTCCCGTACCTTTTGCACGATTCACGAAACCACTGATTTTACTCATTTCCAATAGTTCGTATTGGTCGGGAGTGGTAACGTTTTCCATGATTTCAGGAACCAGCTTCGCTCCTACGCGTTTTTCTATAGCCTGCAATACCTTAAACGAGTAGGTAATAGGTGGTTTCTTCACTTGGATTACATCACCCGGCTTTATCATTCGTGCAGGTTTGGCCTGGGCACCATTGATACATATTCTGCCCTTTTTACAAGCCTCGGCAGCAATGGTGCGAGTCTTGAATATGCGGGCAGCCCACATCCATTTGTCAATTCTTGCTTCAGCCATATTGCTTTTTATTTGTTATTAAACTGATTCATGGTAATGTTCAGTCCGGCAAGACAAAAGCTCTTGATAATCTCAGCCGCAGTTTCAAGACGTTCGGGCATCAGTTTCATGTCGTCATCATTGAATTTACCCAGAACATAGTCTATCTGTCCTCCTTTTGGGAATTCATTTCCGATACCGAAGCGCAGACGGGCATAGTTTTGTGTACCAAGGGTTGCAGCTATATGTTTCAATCCGTTGTGTCCCGCATCGCTTCCTTTACCTTTTAAGCGCAAGCTTCCGAATGGGAGTGCAAGGTCATCTACAACGATAAGTACATTTTCCAACGGAATTTTTTCCTGCTGCATCCAATATCGCACAGCGTTTCCACTCAGGTTCATATAAGTAGAGGGCTTCAATAAAATAAGCTGTTTACCCTTGAGCGAGAGTGTTGCAGTTGCTCCGTATCGTCCGTCCTTGAAAACAATATTGGACGCCTTAGCAAGGGCGTCCAATACCATAAATCCTATGTTGTGGCGGGTTTCATGGTATTCAGCACCAATGTTGCCCAGCCCTACAATCAAATATTTCATTGAAAGGGATTTTTGTTGTTTGTCAGATTGTTAAATCAGATTATTTACCTGCAGCAGCCTGAGCACCACGAGCAGCACGAGTCAATTTAACTGCACAAACAACAGCTTCTTTTGCGTTCAGCAAAGTCAGACCTTCGTAGTTCAATTCACCAACTTTGATAGTCTTACCCAGACCCAAGTTAGTTACGTTTACAACAAGACGTTCTGGGATCAAGTTGTAAAGAGCTTTCACTTTCAGCTTACGGATCTGAAGAGCCAATTTACCACCGGCTTTCACACCTTCTGCCAAACCTTCCAACTGTACAGGAACTTCCATTACGATTGGGTTTTCTTCGTTGATCTGCAAGAAGTCAACGTGCAGGATAGCATCTGTTACAGGGTGGAACTGAATATCTTTCATGATAGCGTTTACTATCTTACCGTCGATGTTCAAGTCTACTACGTAGATATGCGGTGTGTATACCAACTTACGCAAACCGTCAACAGTTACAGTGAAGTGAGTTGCAACCTGGTTTCCGTTTTCGTCTTTCTGCATTCCGTACAATACGCAAGGAACACCATTGTTCTGACGCAAGCTATGAGTAGCTTTCTTTCCTGTTTCAGTTCTCAAAGAACCTTTAATTTCGATTGATTTCATTGTTTGAAAATTTTTTGTGTTACTCTAAATTAAGTTGTTTTTGTTGCTTAATTCGCCATCACACGATGTGGTATATCACACGATGAGCTTAAAAAAGCGGTGCAAAGGTAGTGATAATCTTTGAGTTTGCAAAATGTGTATGAAGCTTTTTAACCTTTTCTGATAAAAATCTGTTGAAAATGAGTAGTAATGAAGCAATGTTTGTCTAAAAAATATCAGAATACTTTTCTGGTAAATGTGTGAATGTTAGTTTTCGATATAAAACAAATTCTTCGAAACAATAACTTTTATATTTTTGCGAATGATAATGATTGGTATAATACTTAAATATGTTTTGGTTTTATGAAAGGAAAGACAATATTTATTACAGGTGCTACGAGTGGCATTGGAGAGGGGTGTGCGCGTAAATTTGCTTCAGCAGGATGCAGGTTGATATTGAACGGAAGAAATGTAGAAAAGCTGGAAGCGCTGAAGCGGGAACTTGTTTTGTCAGGGTGCGAAGTGCTTACCTTGCCTTTCGATGTGCGCGACCGTGAGGCGATGAAGCTAGCTCTTGACTCTCTCCAAGAGGAATGGAAGAATATTGATGTGCTGATTAATAATGCGGGACTGGTAATCGGGCTTGATAAGGAACATGAAGGATCGCTTGATGAATGGGATGTGGTGATCGATACCAATATAAAGGGATTGCTGGCTATGACTCGGATGGTAGTTCCGGGAATGGTAGAGCGTCAGTGCGGACACATTATTAATATAGGTTCGGTAGCAGGTGATGCAGCCTATGCAGGTGGAAGTGTGTATTGTGCAACGAAAGCGGCAGTCAAAGCATTGTCCGACGGACTGAGAATAGACCTTGTTGATACACCTCTGCGAGTAACAAATATTAAGCCGGGACTTGTAGAAACAAATTTTTCTGTCGTACGATTCCGGGGAGATAAAAGTAAAGCCGATGCTGTATATAAAGGTATACGTCCGCTTACAGGGGATGATATTGCTGAGGTGGTATATTACACAGCTTCAGCTCCGGCACATGTACAGATAGCCGAAGTGCTGGTTATGCCTACTTATCAGGCTAACGGAACAGTCTGTCACCGTAATGTGTAAAAAATAAAGCTATATCAAAATAGATTGACGTATGTGTCTGTTGCCCTATTTTGATATAGCTTTCTTATCGGAAAGCGTTTTCCGTATTTATTAGAAATCTATGTCTATCTTTATTTCATCTGACTGCAGGTGTTCGCCAGATACATTGGAAAATTGAGAAGCATCTGTTGTATCAGCTACATGGCTTTCTCCGGCTATCGGACCCTGTTCACATTCTATATACTGAATAGTTTCCTGAAGCCCGGTTAAGAACTTCTCGAAGTCTTCCTTGTATAAAAATATTTTATGCTTCTCGAAGCTGACTTGAGGAGAATTTCCCTCGGCCGACACTACTTTCTTGCTTTCTGTTATGGCAAGAAACATTTCTCCTTTTCTGTTTTTCTTTACGTCCAGATAGTAAATACGCTTTCCTGCCTTAATGGCTTTAGAAAAAACAATTTCTTTGTCTACGTCTGTTGCTGTATTTCTTTTCAAGTCTTCCATAATTTGTATATTATAAAATCGCTTCAAATTTGATGATTTTTTTGAAATATACAAAAGAACTGCCTCTCAAAATTGCGTTTAGATAATATTTTTGTATAAAAAAGCGTATTATATTTGCTTTGAATACTGGAAAATAGTTATTTTTGCAACTCGAAATTGTATTTAAACTATAGTATGATTAACAGAGTTCTTATTCGTCTTAAGGTAGTTCAGATTATCTACGCTTATTATCAGAACGGTGGAAAGAATTTGGATACTGCAGAAAAGGAGTTATTCTTCAGTTTATCCAAGGCGTACGATTTGTATAACTATCTCCTGCTTCTAATGGTGGAGGTTACACGTTATGCCAGCAAGCGGCTGGATGCGGCAAAGCACAAATTAGCGCCGACAAAGGAAGATTTGAATCCCAACACAAAGTTTGTTGACAACCGTTTCATTGCTCAGCTGGAAGTAAACCGTCAGTTGAATGAATTTGCTAGTACCCAGAAGAAAACTTGGGAAAATGAAACAGATTTCGTAAAGGGCTTTTACGAACAGATTTTGCAGAGCGATATATATAAGGAATATATGGCAAGTGAAACGTCATCTTACGAAGAGGACCGGGAACTTTGGAGAAAAATTTATAAAAGAATTGTCTTCAATAACGAAAAGCTTGATGCTGTATTGGAAGACCAGAGTCTTTATTGGAACGATGACAAAGAGATTGTTGATACTTTTGTACTGAAAACAATCAAGCGTTTTGATCCGAAAAACGGAGATAAGCAGGAATTGCTTCCGGAATTTAAGGATGAGGAAGATCAGGATTTTGCACGTCGTTTGTTCCGTCGTTCTATTTTGAATGCAGACTACTATCGTCACCTTATCAGTGAGAACTCTAAGAACTGGGATTTGGATCGCGTTGCTGTAATGGATGTTATCATTATGCAGATTGCGCTTGCTGAAATCTTGAGTTTCCCGAATATTCCAATCAATGTTTCATTGAATGAATATGTGGAGATAGCCAAGTTGTACAGTACACCGAAAAGTGGTGGATTTATCAATGGAACACTTGACGGAATAGTTAATCAATTAAAAAAGGAAAACAAGTTGACGAAAAATTAATATCTTTGTTCGTCTAATATTAATTAAACTAAGAAGAATTTATGAATTTGTTAACTGTATTTTTGCAGGCTGCAGGAGGTGGAGGCGATTACTCTTTCCTGATTATGATGGTAGCAATTTTTGCTATTATGTATTTCTTTATGATTCGTCCTCAGAACAAGAAACAAAAAGAGATAGCAAACTTCCGTAAGAATTTGGAAGTAGGTCAGTCTGTTATTACTGCCGGAGGTATTTACGGAAAGATTAAGGAAATAGAAGATAACACTGTTATCGTAGAAATAGCATCTAGCGTTAAAATTAAGGTAGATAAAAACTCTATCTATGCAGATGCTCAGGCTCAGACTAAATAAAGAATAAGTCGGTATGTTCGATGTAAAGAACATAAAAAGATATTATAGACTGGGATTACGGAAGATCAGAACATTCTTGCTTAGCGATAAGTGCAGGGAGTGTCTGGTCTTCTTGTTTTTTGTGCTGGTTTCGTTTTGCTTTTGGATGCTGCAAACCTTGGATGAGTCTTATCAGACAGAGTTTAAAGTGCCTTTGCGTTTGAAAAATGTCCCTAAAGAGGTAGTACTTACATCTGATTTCCCTAGTGAGGTACGTATACGAGTGGAAGACAGAGGGACAGTTCTGCTGAATTATATGTTGGGTAGAACTTTTTTCCCTATCTCTTTCGACTTTAATGATTACAAGGATGAAGGTACGCATGTGCATATCTCATCGTCTGACTTGACAAAAAAGATTGCAGCACAGTTGAATGTTTCTACTAAAGTACTGGCAATACGTCCTGATACACTTGATTTCATTTATACGCAAGCAAAAGCAAAAAAGGTCCCTGTCAAACTTGCCGGAACTATTCAGCCCGACCGTCAGTATTATATTTCTAAGATAGATTTTAGTCCTGATTCTGTTATGGCGTATGCGCCGCAGGAAATATTGGATACGCTTAAGGCTGCTTACACGGAAAACTTCTTTTGGGAAAACATTTCTGATACTTTGAAGAAGCGGGTAGGGATGAATAAGGTGAAAGGAGTGAAATTCATTCCTGCTTATAATGATTTGTCTGTATACGTTGACATGTACTCTGAAAAAACAGTCGATGTACCTGTTGTGGGTATTAATTTTCCTGCTGGTAAGGTGTTGCGAACATTTCCTTCTAAAGTGCAGGTTACCTTTCAGGTAGGTTTGAGGCACTTTAAAGACGTTTCGTCTGATGACTTTTTTATTGGGGTTACTTATGAAGATGTATTAAGAACTCAAGGGGATAAATTGCCCTTGGTAGTAAAAGGATCTCCTGATTTTGTGAGTCATGTAAGAGTTGTTCCTTCTTCTGTTGATTATCTAATCGAACAGCAAACTGTAGAAGAAGATTAATTACTTAAGGTTATGATTAAATTAGGTATAACAGGGGGTATTGGAAGCGGAAAGTCGTATGTGGCACGTATGTTAAGTCAGAAAGGTTTTGCGGTTTATGATACAGATAGTGAGGCAAAGCGCCTGATGCTTTCTGATACAGATATTCGTAGAGAGTTAATAGAACTGTTGGGACCAGAGGTGTATTCTGGAGAAAAACTCAATAAACCATTATTGGCAAATTACTTGTTTGCAACTGAAGATAATGCTGCTCGTATAAACTCTATTGTACATCCTTGCGTGAAGAGAGATTTTCTGCGTTGGGCTGCGGCCAGGTCTAATGATGAACTGGTTGTCTTAGAAAGTGCTATTCTATATGAATCAGGATTTGAAGATGTGGTAGACTATGTAGTTACGGTATATGCACCTTTGGAAATTCGGATTTCTCGAGCAATGGAGCGCGATCATTCTACCGCAGAACAAGTAAAAGAACGTATCGCTTCTCAAATGGATGAGGATTTGAAATGCTCTCGAGCAGATTTTGTTGTAATAAATGATGGCAGATCATTACTTCCTCAATTGGGGAATTTGCTGAAAGCCTTAAAAAATGGAAAAGGTGGGCGAGAAGCTTGTGTATGTCGTATGTGAGTTGTATTTTTGTTTTTCGAATAACTAAAAATAATAAAATCGTATGTTGAAAACTATCTTAGCTATCTCTGGAAAACCGGGATTGTATAAACTGATTTCTCAAGCTAAAAATATGCTGATTGTAGAAGCTGTTGAAAATAAGAAAAGAATGCCTATCTATGCTAGTGACAAGGTGATTTCACTGGGTGATATCGCTATGTATACTAACGATGATGAAGTACCTTTAGCCACAGTTTTGGAATCTGTAAAAAAGAAAGAAGACGGAAAGGTGGCTTCTTTGGATTACAAAAAGGCTTCTGTTGAAGAATTGCACGCTTTCATGGCTGAAGTTTTGCCAGAATACGACCGTGATCGTGTTCATACTAGTGATATTAAGAAATTGATTCAATGGTATAACCTGCTTATCTCTAGTGGTGAGTCTGATTTTGTAGAAGCAACTCCTGCTGAATGATAAAGGAGAGAATAATAAGGATATTTAAATCAGGGAAAGGTTAGTTCTTACAAGAATAGCTTTTCCCTGATTTTTTTGATAGGAATCTGTTTTTCCTTGTGTATGTATATAAAAAAAGAAGATATTCTTTTTAATAAAGAATATCTTCTTTTGATTCCTTTGTGGTATAAAGTTTATGCTTCAGCAGGGATTACAGATACGAAGCTCTTGTCTTCGCGACCTTTCTTGAAACATACTGTACCATCTACCAATGCGTAAAGAGTATGATCGCTACCCATACCTACGTTTTCACCTGGGTTGTGAACTGTTCCTCTTTGACGAACAATGATGTTACCAGCCTTGCAAGCTGAACCACCGAATATCTTTACGCCTAATCTCTTACTAGCTGACTCACGGCCGTTCTTAGAACTACCTACACCTTTCTTATGTGCCATTTCTTTCTACGTTTTTAATGATTAAGCAATAACTTGTTTGATAGTCAATTCAGTAAACTGCTGACGGTGACCGTTCAGTTTTCTGTAACCTTTTCTTCTCTTCTTGTGGAATACCAATACTTTATCACCTTTTACCAAGTGAGAAACTACTTCGCATACCACTTTTGCACCTTCTACGGTAGGAGCACCTACTGTAACAGTACCGTTGTTGTCTACCAACAAAACTTTGTCAAATTCAACAGTTGCACCGTTTTCAGCATTCTGAATGTGGTGAACAAACAGTTTTTTGCCTTCTTCAGCTTTGAACTGCTGACCGTTAATTTCTACAATTACGTACATTTTAAATATATATTAAACGGGTTTCTTCCGCAAGGTGAACCGTTCTCATTCGGTTGCTTTTCTACCTCCACGGATTAAAATCGGGTGCAAAGGTACAGGTTTTTGTTCATATAACCAATAGTTTAGCAAGAAATTATCTGATTTTTTTAGAGTTCAGACAAGCTTTTCATTATTTCTACGTGCGGATAAGCCGAAAGTTCTTCTCGGGTTGTAGCCCCATGTAGCACTCCGGCAAAGTCAACTTGTGCTGCTTGAGCTGTTTCAGCATCTACAATACTGTCTCCTATATATAATACTTCTTCCTTGTTGCATCCTAATTCTTTTATTGCAAGCAAAACTCCTTCGGGAGAAGGTTTAGGCTCTTTTACATCTTCTCCTCCTACGATGATATCGAGAAAGTTTGATGGTAGTTTCTTGCTTAGTAACTCCATGATGCGATAGCGGTATTTGGTGGAAATAATTCCTATTTTGGCTCCACATGTTTTTAAGCGGGTGAGCACTTCTTCTGTTTCCGGAAAAAGAAAGGTGTTGACTGTCATATGTACGTCAGCCTCTTTTACGTATTCCTTTTTATATGCTTCCAGTGTATCGGCATCTGTTATTCCTGTCAGGATAGAAAATGATTCCTGTAGAGTCTTTCCGATAGTTCGTTTAATTTCATCATCTGTTATTCCAGTATGCTGATGACGTTCCAATACATTGCGGAAGCACATTACGATACCTCGGGAAGAGTCTGCAAGTGTATAGTCGAAGTCGAATAAATAAACCTTGTATAATTTCATCTTATTGTTTATAAAAAGTTAGCCAGAACTTTCTTTAAAAGTCGCTTTATGTTCTCTGAAAAGCTTTTAAGGAAAATTCTGGCTAAAGAGATTAATATCCTTTATTCCATTGGTTGGTAGTTCTTTGCTAATCCTCCTTCACTGGTTTCTTTATAAAGTGAAGGCAGGTCATGACCGGTTTGTTTCATAACCTCTACTACCTTATCGAACGATACGCGGTGATGTCCGTCTGTAAATGCTGAATAAATATTAGCGTCAAGAGCGCGGGCGGCTGCATAAGCATTGCGTTCGATACAAGGAATCTGTACCAGTCCACATACAGGGTCGCACGTCATTCCCAGGTGATGTTCCAATCCCATCTCTGCTGCATATTCAATTTGTGCCGGACTTCCTCCGAATAATTGGCTGGCTGCTGCTGAAGCCATGGAGCAAGCTACTCCAACTTCGGCCTGACATCCAGCTTCGGCTCCTGAAATGGAAGCATTGTATTTTACGATATTTCCTACCAATCCGGCTGTTGCCAGTGCACGCAGGATGCGAGCATCGCTAAAGTCACGGCTTTTTTGCAAATGATATAATACAGCTGGCACTACTCCACATGCTCCACAGGTAGGTGCAGTTACGATTTTTCCTCCCGAAGCATTTTCTTCGCTGACAGCAAGGGCATAAGCAAAAACTAATCCTCTTGAACGGAGAGAATCTTTAAATCCCTTAGCGCGGATATAATATGAAGAGGCTTTTCGACGCAAGTTAAGAGGACCGGGAAGAACTCCTTCGGCATCCAGACCTCGCTGGATAGCTTCTTTCATTGTTTCCCACACTTCAGCAAGGAATTTCCATATTTCGGGACCTTCACATTGTTCTACATATTCCCAATAGCTTCTGCCCGTGTGTTCACACCAATAAAGTATTTGGTTCATGGTATTCATATTGTATACTTCAGGCGTGGCATTTTTGTCATGTCCTTCTTCGGCAAGAGCTCCTCCACCTACACTGAATACCGTCCACTCTTCAGTTTGTTTCTTGTTACTATCGAACGATTTGAAAGTCATTCCGTTAGGATGGAAAGGAAAGAAAATATGAGGTTTCCATAAAATCTCTACAGGAGCGTGAGGCTGAAGAACGTCTAAGATAGCGACGTCGGTCATATGCCCTTTACCGGTAGCAGCAAGGCTTCCGTATAGGGTAACCTGAAAAGATGTTGCCTCCGGATGGCGGGCAAGGAACTGTTCGGCTGCTTTTCTAGGTCCCATTGTATGGCTACTTGAGGGACCTGTACCAATGCGATATAATTCTTTTATTGATTTCATAATACAAAGATATGATTTTTTTATTTTAAATCAACTACCGTAATGCCTGCTCCTCCAAATTGTACATGTTCATCTTGAAAATGCTTGACTCCGGGTACGGTAGCAAGATATTGGCGGATAAGTGTACGCAAGATGCCTGTTCCAGTTCCGTGGAGGATACGTACTCGGCTAACTCCAACCAATATGGCGTCGTCGATAAAATAAGTTACGGCTTGTATAGCTTCGTCGCCCCTCATTCCTCGTACATCGATATCTTGCTTGAAGTTGAGCTTCTTTTCATACATACGTTCTTGTGTTTCACTGCTTACGAAAGTTGCTTTTGTTGTATTTAAGCTTTGTTTGGGAGCTTCTGCACGTTCCAAACGTTCAGCTTTTACGTTTGTTTTCATCAGTCCGAACATGACTACAGCGTTCTTTCCGTTCAGTTCCATAACCTGTCCGACACTGGTCTGTCCTTTAATACGTACATAGTCGCCTGCTTGAATAGGAACAACTTTAGGGACAGGTTGAGCTGCTGGCTGATTAGCCTGCTTATTCTTCTTATCTTTCTTTCGTTCCTGCTTCTCACGCAATTTCTCCATCTTGCGTGCTATCTTTTCTTCTAAAGCTGCTTTGTCTGCGGCTTCTACCTGCCGGCGGAAATCAGTCAATTCCTGACGTGCCATGCGAGTACGTTCTTTTTCAGCCTGAGCTTCCTTTATGGTACGGATAGTGTTTTCTATCTTTGCATTCGATTCTTCCAACAAGTGTTCGGCGTCTTCCTTTGCTTTTTTCAGAATCTCCTTACGGCTTTTTTCCAGTTCTTCCAGTTCTCTTTCGTAGCGTGCAATGGTGTCTTCCATTACTTTTTCTCGCTTGCGGATATTTTGGCGTTTAGTTTCCCAGTATCGTTTGTCACGTACGATATCTTGCAGATACTTGTCGCTTTGTATATATTCGCTTCCCACAATTTCAGAAGCATCTGCTATGACTTCTTCCGGAAGTCCGATTTTACGTGCTATTTCTACGGCAAAAGAACTTCCCGGATTACCAATCTGTAACTGAAACAGGGCACGCATCTCGTGACGATCGTACAACATGGCTCCGTTTACCACTCCTTCATGATCTTCTGCAAAATGTTTCAGGTTCTGATAGTGAGTTGTAATGACTCCAAACGTCTTTTTAGCATTAAAGCGTTTCAGTACAGCTTCTGCTATGGCTCCTCCGATTTGTGGCTCTGTTCCTCCTCCAAATTCATCGATCAATATCAGACTCTTTTCATTGCAATACTTCATCATATTCTTCATATTTGTCAAATGTGAAGAATAAGTACTCAAATCATCCTCGATGCTCTGTTCGTCACCGATATCGATGAATATACTATGAAAAATACCCGCATGACTCCGCTCATTCATTGATACAAGCATACCACATTGAAGCATGTATTGCAACAAGCCGACAGTTTTCAAACATACAGACTTACCTCCGGCATTAGGACCCGAAATTAATAGAATCCGTTGCTCCGTTGTCAATACAATGTCGAGTGGTACAACTTTCTTATTATGTTTGGCAAGTGACATTTGAAGAAGCGGATGTACAGCTTCGAACCAATCTATGGCCTGTTTGCTTTCGAAAGAAGGTTTTACACCTTTGATGTCGATTCCAAAAAGAGCTTTAGAACGGATAAAATCTATTTCAGCTAAAAACTCATACGACTGTAGAATCGCAGGAACTTGTGGGCGTACAGTTGCCGAAAACTCGGTAAGTATACGGATGATTTCACGTCGCTCTTCTCCCTCCAGTTCACGGATACGGTTGTTGGCTTCTACAACTTCAGCTGGTTCGATGAAGACTGTTTTTCCGGTAGCCGATTCATCATGAACGATTCCTCGTATTTTTCTTTTCATACCCGGAGCAACTGGAATGACAAGTCGTCCATCGCGCATCGTAGGAGTTACATCTTTATCGACGTAACCTTCCGATTGAGCCATTCGTAAAATATTATTCAAACTCCGTGATATACTTCCCGTCGTAGATGCCAGTTCACGTCGGATACGCAGTAATTCTGGAGATGCATTATCTTTTATTTTTCCGAATTTATCGAGAATGTTGTTTATGCGTGTAATGAGTTGGGGGAAAACCATGATATCTCCCGCAAGCTCATATAAAGCAGGATATGGAGAGTGGACTTCATCATCGTCAGCCAACTCATCATCCGTTTGTTGCAGGAAACGTACGATATCACGTATTGTTTCCAATGAACGACGCAGGTCGAACAATTCTTGTTCATCCATATACATGCCTTCTACACGGATACGTTTGAGTGATGGGCGTACATCAAAAAAATACTGACTGGGAAAATCATCTTCTTCTTGAATGATACGTACAAATTCCGTCACTTGCTCCAACCGGCGGTTTATTTCATCGTAGCTATCAGAAAAATCCATTGACTCAACTCTTTCTTCTCCCAATGTGCTAAGACATTTGGTCTTTAAAAGTTGACGAATCTGATCAAATCCGATTTTCTGTTCAAAATTTTGAGGGTATATCATTACTGTATTTTAGTCTGTATAACAAATAAGTTTTCGTTTGCAAAGTTACGATAATGAGAAAAAATAATCAAAAAAGCGGCAATTTATTTGCAGGTTTCAAAATAATGCGTACCTTTGCATCGCTTTTGAAAGGAAGCACTCTTACAAAAGAGTTTTGGAGAGGTGGCAGAGTGGTCGATTGCGGCGGTCTTGAAAACCGTTGTACTGCGAGGTACCCGGGGTTCGAATCCCTGTCTCTCCGCTAGGTTGATTGAATATAGTCCCGTAGAATTTATTCTATGGGACTTTTTTTATGTAAATTGTTTAGAAAAAGTCGTAATTTTCTTTGGGGATAAATCGTGTATTTAGTTTTCTATATGATCGGTTGCTCGTGTAATTGAATCTGAAAAAAATCAGAAATGTTTTTTTTGAATAGCTGAATTAATCTTCTAGGGGTATAGCGCGTTTTTATTGCTTGTGATCCTTTGTTGCATTTTGTTGAGTTCGAAAACGCAGTACGGTTTGACATCATGAAAATGGGTTGTCCGATGTTTGTCCGACCTATAAACGAACAAAAGCTGCAACTTTTTGAGTTGCAGCTTTTTATCTCGGCACGGGAAGAGAGGCTCGAACTCTACAGAAACTTTGCCTTTTTTTCCCTGTTCTGAGAATCAAGCTGTTACGTTTTCGAATTAAGTTATTATTTTATTTGGTTTGTCCCGAATTAGTCCGATTCTCTCCGGAGTTAATTAGCTGATTCATTTGCTCTAAGAGCATTATTCTTTTATCTTTTTCTTCAAGTAGACGTTCCAACAGTGCAATTTTTTCTTTGTATTGCTGTTCATTATCTCCATGAGTAGATGAATAAGCCTTAAAAGGTTTCTCCCGTTCAAAGAACACATCCATCGATACCCCAAAAAAGTCGGCTACTTTCTCCAGACGTTTTACGGTGGGATTTCCGTTCACAATCTGAGCCAAAGAAGCATTAGCTTCAGTACCAAGGTATTTTAAAAGTTCCTTGTTTGTAATCTTCTTATCTAACAATAATTGTTTGATAACATTGCCATTATACATTGTATCATCATTTTTATCTCTTTCAAAAAATATATCTATAGATACATTGAAAAAATCAGCAATTTTCTCTAATGTATTGCAGTTAGGAATACTCGTTCCTTTTATTATATTGTCGAGAGTGGCTTTCTGTATATCGGCAAAATGATAAACGTCGGCTTTTTTAACTCTTTTCTCTCGTATTAATTGTTCTATGATATATCCTTTGAACATATCTTATTTAATTCTTATCTAAGAGAATTTGTATTGTACGTTCTTTTTCATTCAATAATTCTTTGAGGTATTCAATTTCTCTTTGACATTCATTTAATTTTATATTTCCAGAGACTTTATTGCCATTACCATTTATACTATGACCTACGCTTGGATGTGTTGATGATATTTCATTTTCAAAAAAGTAATCCATCGATACTCCAAAAAATATTGCTATACGTTCTAATTTCTTAGAACCTATATCTGATCCTTTTAATACGTTTGATAAGGTCTGCTCTGATATATCTACTTTATCACAAAAACCTTTCTTTGTCAGCTTATTACTTTCTATAAGATCAAGTATTCTTTGAGGTTTAAGCATAATTACTTTATTTTAATTTATTCTAAACTAAAAGAAATATTGAGTTTAAACAAAAGAAAACTTTGATTATGTAAAAGAAATCTTTATGTTTGCAGTATAAATTTAATAATTAAATCAATAGCAAATAACATAATCATCTAAAAAGTAACAGAAATGGTAATATCTAACTATTATTTATCTCTATCGGGTAAAGTGAAAAGTAAGTTCATTCAGGATGTGATTGAATTGTGTGGTATATCCTATCCCTCTTTCTTCTACAAGATGAGAAACAATTCCTGGACAAAACTTGAACGTGAAGCGATAGAGAGGTTTATTCAAAAAGAAAATGAAAAATCAAGTTGAGTTCTACAACACGCCATCAGGCTATGTAATGTGTGATGATGGCAACTATACGACTCGGCTATCAGAATCCAGCCGGGAAGTAGTAGATGAATTACTGGATACTATACGAGAGTGTTATTCCGATGCGTACCACGCACTTGAACAATGCTATTCCAAATCGCGCAAAAATTCCAGGTACCAAAAATTCAGAATAGTGAATCGCTTCATACGGTGTAATTGCGGAGAACTGGATACCCAAAAGATAGATTTTATCGACGGGAATATCAATATCGAGCAAGTACATTGTCCTCTGAGAGGTTCCGGTGACTGTCAGTATGAGAATGTGATATGCAATCCCAAACGTACATCAGTCCTTACCGTAAGACAGCTACAAATAGCAGCTGCACTAGCAGAAGGACTTACCCCGCAGGAAGTATCTGACAGATTATATATCTCAATCCATACGGTACACAATACCATACAGGCAATTAAGGTAAAACTAAACCTCAAGAATACAAGTCAAATTATTACCTGGTATAACAATTTTGAATTATGATAGATACTTTATTAATAGCTATTGTAATGGTTACAGATACCACTACAATGAAAACAAGATTCCAATCTGCTTTTCGGGATGTCGATATGGTATTCAAAGTCAGACAAATGGTATATGAAGAATCAAAAAAACAGAGTAAAATATACTGGTTCCCAATTAAAGTTTTCGAGAAAAAGGAGGATTGATAATGACTAAGAAAGATTTTATAAAGAAATTCCCTGACGTTAAAGTACAACAGTTTGAAACTTTCAATATTCTTAGCAAAAAGGAAATAATGAATATTATCGAGCAAGCCATGACATCATTAAACATGGGGCTTATTTACTACCATAGTTCAGGTAAAAAGATAACCTGCTTTACTTCAGACAAAATGAAAGCCGCATTGGACAAAATGGTGAAAGGCGCAAAACTTACAGATCCGAACACCAATGAAGAAGGTACAGTCACTTCAGATAAGCCTTTCTTGATGGGTGGTGAATATTGTGTGAATGTAGATTTCCCAAGTGATTCTGGCGCGTATAGTTGTGAATATTTTATTTATTGATTGATATATGGCAGATAATATTTTTACAGACGAACAATTATATCTAATCAGAGATATTTTTGGTGATGTTTGTGCAAATCATGTTGAGCGGGGAGATATTGATTGTGCTGAAGAAGAATTAGAAATAATCAATGCCATTCAGCGTCATTTTGACGACCCCGAATATGTGAATACGGAACACTTTGTACAAGAAGATGGGGGCTCTTGGAGTGAGATTCCTGACTATAAACCAGTAAATAATATAATAGCCATGAACGAAAAACATCGAAATTTAGCAACATACAAAGAGTTCGGCAAGATGCTGCAGGAAGTGGCCAACATATATTACCAAATGGGTGATACCCCATTGGAAGAAGAGGGTTGGGAGAGAGAAGATATATCTAATGCTATCTACTTTATAACAAACAAACATGATTTTCAGGACTTCATCCGGCCGTGGAAAGATGCTTTTCTACGCAATCCAATTGACGTAACGGAAGCTAAGAGATGGGCTGCATACGTGAAAAATTGCCGGGAGAAAGGAATACCATGTAATTACCAGGAATACCAAGGCTACACAGAGAATGAACAACACGAATTAAAAGAATGAGTATGGGAAACATGAAATTACACAAAATGGAAGAATGGGAATCCGTCTTCCATACAAAACAAATTGAGCATGTCTATTACACTTCTGACATGCTGGTACGTAAGGTGACCGGTTACATTATAATATGCCGAAAATCGTTGAACAACGGTATCTCAAAAAATACACCCAGACGAAAACGAGTCCGATGGGATGGCTATGGACGTTGTTACAACATCAACAACAATACCCGTCTGCGTGACCACGACATACACTTCTAATCTATCTTTTATAAAGCTGGCAAATACCTGATATTTGCCGGTATTCAAAACACTCTAAAACATGATTTCCAACTCAGACATAGAAAAGATTCTTGACCGTGCCGACATAGTAGACGTAGTAGGACAATTCGTCCAGCTGCAACGGTCCGGAGTCAGATACAAGGCATGCTGTCCGTTCCATCAGGAAGACACCCCGTCCTTCATGGTAGACCAGGCACGCGGCTTATGGTACTGCTTCGGTGCTTGCAAAGAAGGTGGTAACGTCATTAAGTTTGTGGAGAAAATAAATAACATGAACTTTCCAGAGGCGTGTCACTGGCTGGCAGACAAATACGGCATCGATATAGAAGACAAGAAAGAAGAGAAAAATCCGGAAGAGCTAAAGGCGATTCGCAAACGTGCGTCCATGTTCGCAATAAATGAATTTGCGGCTCAATACTTTCTTGCGAACCTGCAAAAAACAGAAGCAGACGCTGCACGGGCCAAAATCAAACAGAGATGGGGTGAGCAATATCCTCAGGAGCAGGGTATCGGTTATGCACTTCCTTCCTGGTCCGCTTTTGCAGACGCAGCCATCAAGGCCGGATACTCTGCCGACCTGCTGGTAGAGTGCGGACTGATCCGGAAGCGCAAGGAGGGTGACGGATATTATGACTTCTATCGTGACCGTATCATGATACCCATCCGCGACCGGTTCCGGAATATCATTGGGTGGACTGCCCGCGACATGAGCGAAGTGGATGGCACCCCCAAATACCTCAACTCCTGTCAAAGCGATATATATGACAAGTCCGACAGCATATTTGGTATTGACAACGCCATCAGGCAGGCCGCCAAAGAAGAAAAATTTTATTGTGTGGAAGGTGCCCCAGATGTAATGCGCCTGCAATCCATCGGAATAAACAACACCATTGCCTCGCTGGGTGCTGCCTGGACAAAGAAACAGTTCTACCAGATTAAAAGGTATGCCACTTCCCTTTGCTTCCTTCCGGATGCGGACGCCATTAAACCAGGCGAACAATACGGTACCGGAATAGCTGCTGTCATCAAGTCCGGCCAACTGGCTATGGAGTGCGGTTTCTCCGTATCCGTAAAGGAGATTCCCTGTGGTGAAGGAAATACGAAAAATGATCCGGACTCTTACTGTACCAGCCGTACCAAGTTCAAAGACCTTGACGAAGTAGATTTCATCACCTGGTATGCCGGATATGCCTTCAAGGCTGACGGTACCACCGAAGACAAAAGTTCAGCCGTATCCAAGATTGCCCAGATGGTGGCCATGGTTGGCGATGAAGTCAAAGAACAAATGTACCTGGAGCAACTGAAGAAAATCTATAACCATAAGAATCTTTGGCTGACGGCCATCAACCGTGAAAAGAAGAAAATTTCCGAATCCAGGGCAGACAAGACACAGACCATCAACCGGGATTTGCTGGCCAAATATGGGTTCTTTGAGTCCAACAACTGTTATTACTCGACCAACGACGGGAAAGAATATCAGTGGTCAAACTTCGTGATGCAACCGATGTTTCACATCAAGGACTCTCTTAACCCCAAGCGACTGTACCGCATCAAGAACCAGAATCGCCAGGAGGAAATCGTGGAGATGAAGCAAGAAGACCTGGTGTCGTTATCAAAGTTCAAACAGAAAGTCGAAGGACTGGGTAACTATATCTGGCTGGCTACCGAAAAAAAAATGACACGCCTGAAGATGTATCTCTATGAACAGACGGAAACCGCAGTGGAGATTACCCAGTTAGGGTGGCAGCGCAAAGGATTCTATGCGTTCGGCAATGGAGTATTTGACACCGAATGGCACCCGGTAGACGATTATGGCATTGTTCGCCTGGGCGATAAAGGAAACTACTATCTTCCAGCCTCCAGTCTGATTTACCGGGACGATGACAAACTGTTCCAGTTCGAACGACGATTTGTCCACCTGAACTACTCCGGCATCTCCATGAGAGACTACTTTACCAAACTGGTAGGAGTTTTCGGAGATAATGCAAAAGTGGGTATCTGCTTCCTCCTGGCCACATTGTTCCGCGACGTGATTACCGGTTATACCAAGAGCTTCCCCATCCTGAACCTGTTCGGACCGAAAGGTTCAGGAAAGTCAGAGCTCGGTCACAGCCTGATGTCCTTGTTCATTATCGACAACACGCCTCCCAACATTCAGAATGCCACTATCCCGGCACTGGCCGAGCTGGTAGCACAATGTTCAAACGCCCTGGTACATATTGATGAATTTAAAAACAACATTGACATCGACAAACGCGAATACTTGAAAGGTTTATGGGATGGAGCCGGGCGCAGCCGTATCAACATGGACAGAGACAAGAAGCGTGAGATAACAGCCGTTGACTCAGGAGTCATCCTTTCCGGACAGGAGATGGCAACAGCTGATATAGCTCTCTTCAGTAGACTTATATTCCTGACGTTTTCCAAATCAGAATTTACCGATGCGGAAAAGAAACGATACAGCGAACTGGTAGACATTCGCAAACGAGGCCTGTCACACCTGACCCTTCAAATATTGCGTCATCGGGCAAAGATGGAGCAACAGTTCGTCAGCAACTTTCATTCCTGTTTGTCTGACATTATTGAAGGACTGGGGGCGGAGAAAGTGGAAGACCGAATCTTGCGTAACTGGATTATACCGCTGGCAGCCTTCAGAACGCTCGAGGGTGTACTTGACTTGCCGTTTTCATATCAGGATATTCGCAAGGTTACACTGGATGGCATAATCCGTCAGAACGCAGAATGTAAAAGTAACAATGAACTGGCCAACTTTTGGAATGTGGTATCTTATCTACAGCAGGATGGTGAGATATTTATCGAAGGTGACTACCGTATAGAATATGTCAATAAGTTCAAAAGTAACCTGATAAAGATTGAACAGCAGTACCAGGAACCCAAGGCCATCCTGATGATGCGCAAGAACCGCATCTTCATGCTGTATAAAAAGTTCGGCAAGCAGGTTGGCGATTCAATTCTTCCGGAAGGCTCGCTGGTGTACTACCTGGAGAACTCCAAGGAATACATGGGTAAAAAGAACTCAGTCCGGTTCAAAAACATACAGCGTGGTGTGGAAGTTCAGAAAATAGAAACGACTCCCACCGGAGGAATATCCTACAAAAAGACTTCGACACCGGACATTGCCCTGTGTTTCGATTACAAGATGATTAAGGATACTTATAATATTAACCTCGAGGTAGAGGTGGAAGGTAATGAGACTACAAATGATGATTTAGATGAGTAATAAAAATGGTTTTAGAGTTGTAGAAAGGCGTGGCGTCGTGAGGACGCTGCGCCTTTTTTTATATGCCCGGAGCAGTACTCACCCTTTTCAAATGGGGTGAAAAAGGCTTCTACACTTTATACACCTTCTACAATGTTAATAATGAGATATTTATATATTCTACATACATTCTACAAACCTTCTACAAAATTCTACAAAATGCCGTTTTTGTTAAAACCTTCTACAAATTACTTCATTTTCTACATAATTTCTACAATTGTAGAAGCCTTATAAAATCATAAACTATTGATTACCAATATATTTTATTTTCTGTAGAAAGTGTAGAAGGTGTAGAAGGCAAAAAGTATGTCATATCTGGAAATATACTTTTTGCTTTTGAAGCACATTAATAGCATATTTATTTATCTAAAAAGTAATATATATATTATATTTGTAATAGATAATCAATTCATTATGAGCCACATTGTGTTTTATATTAAACTGGAGCCTTATTTAAAGCAATGGCTTCACAATAGCCTGGGAAATCCGGTGGTATTTCCACCACAGAGTAATGAGAATGCAGTCATCCGCCGTTTCCTCCGGAAAAGGCCACCGGAAGTTCAGCCGGAAATGGCAGAAGACGAGTTGACAGCCATCGTCATTCCCGACAGCAAAGCCAAACCGCCGCAATATTATAACTACCTGGGCAAAAAAGCCAAGGCAGCTGTAAAGGAGACCATCGAAGACCTGTTCCGGGCGAACCTCTGGAATGAGATGAGCGACCTGACCAAGCGCGATTGCGGCCTGAACAAGACTATCGCTGCCTGGTGTGAAATGCACGGCATCGATGACGACTATTCGGAGACTGTCAGACAGAAATACTACCGCATGAGGACCAGTTATAGCCGGAGAGGTATCTTTTTAGGTTCTTTAACCAGAAAACACTCGGATGAGTAAGCCGTTTTTGTACAAACCCAAACAACACCGAACACACTTAATCCAATAACGATAATCATGGTACATCTGATTCAGAACATTAGAAAAGTAGAATGCATCGAGGCCTATCACCTTCAGCATTCAGACATCATAGCCGACCGGGGAGTATGGCTGAATGTCTACCAGCAATTCAGCCCAATTTCAACCATCGGGCTGAGTTCAGTCGAGATTTCCGACAAAATCGAGAACAAACAACGCATTTTCACCACCAAACTCACCATGTTCCGGTCAAAGAAGCTGCTACCTGGTGCCAAAAAGTTCTGCTTCAAGGTAACAACCGTCACCGGCTCCCAGTTCCTGATTGGTTCATCCGAAAAGCCCTACCCCGTCATACAAAACGAAGAGACTTTTCCGTCCGAAGCCAGTGGACGGGCAGGTGTTACCGTCACAGTAACCCTGATCTCCCCTATTCCAATGCTTGCCATATTAGATTAGAGTCTTTTTATGCAATATATATAAGGTATAATATTGCGTAGACTAATTTTCGACAACATGGATTATAGTATTAGTATTGATTCACACATCGGTCCTTGGGGATATTCGAAGAACTATATCAGAAGCCAGATGTCAGGTTTGAAAAACAAACCTGTCAATGTGCGTGTATCGTCCCTCGGTGGCTCGGTAGACGATGCGCTCGACATCCGGCAGCAGTTTCTTGATCACGGCAACGTGACTTGCTACCTGTATGGATACGTAGCCAGCGCGGCTACCATCCTGGCTACCGGTGCCAAGAAAACCTGCATGTCCAGATATGCATTCTATCTTATTCATAAGGTGTCAAACTGGGTGGATGCCTGGGGCAACTACAACGCCGACCAGATTCAGCAGCTTATCGACGACCTGAAGGCTAACAAGCTGGAGAATGACAAGATGGACTTGGTGCTGGCCAACCTCTACGCCAACAAGTGCAAGAAAAAAGTAGATGACATTCTTCCAATCCTGAAAGAAGGACGATGGCTTACTGCCCAGGAAGCACTTGAATACGGATTCATTGACGAAATCGTAGAAGACGGCTCAAAACTGAACTTCGACGATGCCATGAAGACCCGCTTCAACATGTTCCATCTTCCGGCATTGCCTTCGATGGAGAACAAGACCGAAAGTCCGGAAGCAGAAACCGCGCCCAGTTGGTTCAACAATTTCGTGAACAAATTATTCAAGGGACACCAGCCGGATACTCCACAGGCACAAAATAAACCACTCAATCATTCAACAACACAAATGAAAAAGGATTATCAGAAAGTCAATTCCATCTTGAAAATCGAGGGTGTGGGAGTTGACAAGGATGGTAAAGTAACGCTTACCGAAGAACAGGTCAAGGCCCTCAATGACCGCATCACCAATCTGGAACAGGAATCTTCTGATAAAGACAATCAGATTTCAGAGCTGAAAAAGCAGAATGAGAACCTGAAAAAGACCGATGGTGAAGACACTACTCACATTAATGGTGACGAAGGTGAGGATGATGACCTCACAAAGTTCAACACAGCACAAGAAATGTTCAACAACGTAAAAGAATTGTTATAATATGGCAGATACAAAAGGTTACGTACAGATTACTGATGAACAGCTTGCCAAGTCGGCTGTCAAGTATAGAAAAGAATTGCTTATGATGCCTGTTCTTGCCATGGCTTCAACTTTGCAGCACATGTCTCAGAGACCTGGTGTTATAGGGAAAGAGACTGTAGGTGAAGTTAATGGTGACATTGAACTCGGGCCGTATGATGAAGGGCGTGTTGATGAAAATGGTGTATCCATTGATCCGCGTACATTAGAGACTTTCTTAGGTAGCGTAGTGAAAAAGTTTTCCCCGAACTCTGTATGGCAAACAGTTTATGGCAACTTGATTTCAAAGGGGGAAGCTTTAAAGAATGTCGACATCACCCGTCAGGTTCTTGCTTTCCTTTCTGCTAAACTCGGAGCTAATCTTAATGCTGTCTTATGGTCTGCTAAACGTAATGAGAGTGGAACAAAATCAAAAGACCTTTTTAATGGTTTTGATACCATCACAAAAACAGAAATGGACGCTTCCAAGATTTCTGCAGACCTTAAAAACATGTTTACTATCGAGGCTATCAGCAAAGACAATGCTGTGGATGTTTTAAAGGAATTCTACCGTGCTGCCGACCCTGTGTTGCGAGAAACTCAAACTAAACTGTTTATTCCTCAGGGTGTTTATGACAACTATGTAGACGATTATCAGGCTACCGTTGGCCATGTTCCTTATAATACGTCATTTGAGAAGACGTTTCTCGAAAGTTCTAACAATAGATGTGAGCTGGTTCCTCTGGCTAACAAAGCCGGTTCCGCTTTCATTCACCTTACTACAAAAAGTAATATGCTTGTTGGTTACGGTAATGGTGCTGATAAGGAAACGATTCTGGTAGAAAAGCATCATCCATTCAAACTTGACTTTGTTGCTACCATGTTTTTTGGTGCTGAATTTGAAACAATTTCTAAAGAGCGTCTGCTGGTGGGTACCATCGACGGTACAACTCCGGTTCTCGCTGGCATAGGAGGGTAAATTATGGCAGTAGATTGTACAAGCAAAGGGATGTACGAATCCCTTTCCTGGTGCCCAGGTCAGACCTCGCAGCCAGGTATCAGACGTAAGGTTTTCTTTGCTCCGAAAAGCTGGATTGAAAAATGGCCGGTGCTTCCTGACATTGAAGGAGCGGAGAGCATGGCAGCATTAGCCACATACGAAGGCGACTTTGTGCTGGCGGCAGACAAGAAATGGCAGTACCTGGAGGTATTGACCACCAAATCCAACATTACCTCTGATTCGCAAGGTGAAAAGCCTTCCAAAACGATTCTTAACAAAGCCACATTGTTATATGCTGGTACAGACGAAGAAGCATCAGGATTTTGCCGACAGGCAAATAACGATGAGATGATTTATCTATGCCAGCAGCGTAACGGAAAGTTCCGTGTGATAGGTTCAGAAGCTTATGATCCTGATACAACAATCTCCCAGACCTCCGGCGAAGGAGAAACAGGTACAGCCGGAACTACCCTCACGGCACAGTGTACGGACATTTGCCCGTCACCGTTCTACACAGGTAAAATCGAAACAGAAGATGGCGATATCTCCGGAGCGGATGGTAGCGCAATCCTTCCGGGTGGATAATAATAGGAGGCTACAATTATGTACATAGATGAACAGTTAACCATAAACATGCAAGGCTGGCTCAATACGGAGCCGGCCAAGCGTGACCTGATGAAAGGTGCGGAAATGGTACTCAAGCTGACCCGTAACCGCATCCTTTATCAGAATATTTCCCACAATCCGCAGAAGTTTGCAAGCAAGATTGAATATGAGCTGAAAAAACATCTGGCCATCCGTCTGGACCGAAAGACGATTCAGGACGTGGTCAAGATGGACAAAGAGCTGGTTCCGGCCGTAGCTGAAACACTGGCCACCTTCCAGCCTGAAATCAGTTCTGACGACGACACACCGCAAGAAGCGATCATTGCCAAAGGCAAACGCACGGATCATGATTCACTACCCGAAGAAATCCGTCAGCTGTGGGAAGACAACAAAGACATCTACTTCCGCTTGAAGCAGACTTTTGAGACCTTGAAAACCATGAAGGATGCTCTTCCATGCGACAGGTACGAATACCTGAAGCAACTGGAAGAGCTGGATGCCAGATATCGGGATAACATGAACAAGTACGACCATTTCAATCCGGACACTCAGGGTGCCGACGGTACAGAAGGTGAATCACCTGAAGACCCTGCTGAAATGGCCAAAAAAGTCAGTGCAGCCCGCTGCTATCTGTCAGACAACAAGAAGAAACTGGCAGAGCTGAAGGAATCCGGAGAGCAGGAGAAGTACGAGAAGCTGCTGGCCAAAGTACAGCAGAGATACGACTTCCTGATTTCTACTGGAAACAACGTAGGAGAAGACCAGGTGAATGCCTTACGTGAATTAGGGTTGAAAGCATGAAACATGTAAACCGATTGCTGAAGCCGTTATCCGATGTGCCGTTACAAGCATACCTGGATAACCGGCTTCAGCTTTTTGATGTTCTTGAGTACATCCTGTCACAGACCGGACCGGCTAAGGTCTATGTATCCACCTTTTCTACATCCGAAGAGTTCTTGCGCCGGTTGTTTTCGCTTCGCAAACGGAAGATGATCCTTCACTCCGTTCTGCTTGCTGACCTGAAGGCAGCTCGAAAGACCGTCAACTTGTATACCTTTATGTCTTCCGTATTCGATGACGTGTACCTCACGGAAAACCATTCCAAAGTATTGCTTATCGAGAACGATCGCTGGATGGTTACAGTCGTTACCAGTCAGAACCAGACGCGAGGCAACCGGACAGAATGTGCGATGATCACGACACAGCCTGACATCTTTCTCACTTTGCGAGACCAGTTTTCAGAGATTATTAATACCCGAAGCCTACACCTCAATGGAATTCACTTCAACACAGATTAACAGAATTAAGGAACTTGCTACGATGCTCACTCCAGTGTCGGATATCGCTGTTCTGATGGACGTAGACGAACGCCGTCTGCGAGAAATCATATCCGACAAGTCCCATCCGGTCAGTATTGCTTACCGTAAGGGGAAAGCCGAAAGAGCTTTGCAGATCCGGCAGAATGAGCTGGAACTGGCCGAAGCCGGTAGTCCGCTGGCGGTACAGCTGGTAGGTTCTTATATCCGAGATATGGATTCCGATGAAGATTTATAACTATGCCATTACCCGCAACAATTGATATTGCAAAAGAAAATCTCTTTGCCTCGGTCGACGAGATGAAAGAGCGTAACATTCCCGAAGTCATTCAGCAGCGTCTGTTCAGACTTCGGGACATGTATAATTATTGGCTCCAGTACCCGCGCATACGAGAACAGGAAATCGTTTTGGAACTTCAGAAGCGATACCAGATACAGAAGTCAGCTGCTTACGAAGATATTCGGATCATCAAGTATCTGCTGGGTGATCTGAATAAGGCTACAAAAGACTACCATCGATACCGCTTCATCCAGCGCAACGAAGAGAGCTACGAGATGGCCAAGCGAATGAAGGATGCCAGGGCGATGGCCGCTTGCGACAACTATTACGCCAAGTACATGCAACTCGACAAAGAGGACGCCAAGGATTTAGGCTACGACAAGATTGTCGTGCAGCCGTTCCAGCCGGACAGCGATCCGACAATTATCGGAATCAAACCGATACCGAATATCCGGCAACGCATTGCGGATAAGATCAAACAATACATGAATGAAGATATCCAGGACATCCAGTTCGAAGATGCAGACTTCAACGAAGACGATATCTTCAATCCGAAAAAATCACAGGAGGAACCTAAACCATGAGAGAGTACTTCCACGAGACCCAGCAGCAAGTTCTTTTCACTCCAGCTAAGGATATCGTATTGTGTGCCGGACGTGGGTGGGGTAAAGGGCCGATTCATGCCGCTATCAACCTGCGTAACATGCAGCGTATGCCCGGAAGCATCACCGGCTTTGTGGCGGCCAATTGCAAACGTGCCCTCACCAACACCATCCCGTCCATGCTGATCCACTGGCAGCGATGGGGATTCAAACGTGATGTGCACTGGACAATCGGAAAGAAGCCGCCGAAGTCGTGGGGGTGGGGTGAACCTATCTTCCAGCCTGACAACTGGGAGAATGTGATTTCATTCTACAACGGATCCATCGGCTACATCATCAGCCAGGACCGTTCCGGAACCTCCAACTCCTTCTCCCTTGATTATCTCGACATCGACGAAGCAAAGTATATCGACTTCGAGCAGCTGAAGGATGAAACCCTTCCGGCGAACCGAGGTAACAAACAATACTTCGGTCATCACTACTTTCATCACGGCATGCTGATTACTTCTGATATGCCGGTGACGAAGAAAGGTTCCTGGTTTCTGGACTACGAGAAGAAATGCGATCCGGAACTGATTGAAGTCATCCAGGCGACAGTGCATGAGATTTGGCGAACAAAGAAACGAATCCGTGACCTTCAGGCTAAATCTGAACCTGTACCTTTATATCTGAAAGACTATCTGCGCACCCTGAACCGTGATGTATGTCGGATGGGTTCTGTTGCTGTTTTATATCGTGAGTTCTCCACAATCGAGAATATGCAGCTGCTGGGCGAAGCGTTCATCAACCAGATGAAGCGTGATCTTCCTCCGCTTACCTTTCAGACTGCTATCCTATGCAGGCGTATCGGTATCAGCAAGGACGGGTTTTATTCCAGCATGACGGAAGGACACAAGTACAACGCTACAGACTTTAGTTACCTGGACAGCCTGGAATATCAGTTCGACAAAATCAAGGAGCCATCGTGTTTGATGGATGCTGATCTGGATCGAGACAAACCTATCTGCATTGCCTTCGACTTCAATGCCAACATCAACTGGCTGGTGGCCGGTCAGCCGGACCGGAACCGGCTGAAGGTGATTAAGTCTTTCTGGGTAAAGTATGAGCGCAAGCTCGAGGCCCTGGTGGATGACTTCTGCAAGTATTACCGGCACCAGCGACGCAAGGAAGTGATATTCTATTACGACAGCACGGCCCTGGGCTCAAACTATGCAGTCAATGACGAAGACTTTCATTACGTCGTCGAGCGTGCTTTCAAGGATAGAGGTTGGGAAGTTAATTCCGTCTATATAGGCCCCCCGATGAAACACATAGAGAAGTGGCTGCTAATCAATCGTATGTTTGCAGGGAAGGCAAAGCTCATTCCATTCTTCAACGAACAGAACAACGAAGATCTGCTTATCTCTGTACAGACAGCTGGTGTGTATAATGGTGGTAAGGATAAGCGAGGGGAGAAGCTGGCTGAAACAGAAGAAGACCAGCTTCAGGCAAGAACGGACGGTTCGGATGCTTTCGATACGCTATGTATCGGTTGTGAGCGTTTCCCTCAGATGACTGACGATATCTTTGTGACATCATCAATGTAAGTTTCATAGCTAATTAGTTTTATATTAAGGTGTAGCCCTGGCGACCGTGCGTATGGTTGTCGGGGCTGTTTTTTATGCGTGCGATAGTGTGTACCGTGCGTGTAGAGGTTTGTGCCGTTACATATTCCGCTTTTATCAAAGGCGCTAATTAGGTTTATGGCGTAGGGCGGTGGGGGGTCGGAAAACTGACGTCCGCATAAAATGCGGTATTTTGAGGGGATAATCGGTTGATTGTGTGCTGTTTTTGTATCGGATGAGCGGAAAATCAGAATAAATTCGCTTGTTTAAGCCTGTTTTTGCTTGCTAATTTACTGCTACACAATCTGCTGGCACCCGATAAATTCCCAAAATTTATCGGGTAGAAAGGTAGAAAGACACTCGATAGTCTTTCTGGCTGGCGATGGCGTTCACGCAGCGACCCACCCGCCCCGTTGCTCTCCCTACCAGTGGTATAGCTAAAGCTATGTATTGTTTGACTGCTCTTCTTTGTCTGCTCTTCGCCAATAATTCGGTATCACTTCCGCTATGGTTTATGCCTTTTGTACCTGCAAAGGTAAATGTTCCGCTTCGTATGCCAAGTTCAGGCGCTGTTCTCGAAAAAATCTCCACCCTCACAAGACTCAGGTAGTATTCAAGGCTATGCTTTTCGTGAAAACTTGTCTTTATACGCTTCGGAACACCTTTGCTGGCAGGTGTAAAAGGCGAAAACAAACCGTAGCGACAGCGAACGGAATAAAAAAAACTCAGAGCAGGAAGAGCAGAAAAAAAGGCTCAACTCCCGAGCTCGGCACCAGAATAAATTTTAAGACCATGAAAACCTTTACCGAATCCATGCTAAACCAGTGTAGAAAGTACATGTTCAACTTCTTTGACTACCTGCCGACAAAATATAAAGCCAGTTCAAGAGATTGGCAGGTGAGAAACTTTGTATGGGCTTTCAAGGATGGGAAATGTGCCGTTTCAGCTGCACAGTTGGTAGCAAAGAAAATCCGTGAGCAGTTCGGAGAAGAAACATGTAACATCGTGTTTGCTTGCATCCCTGCCAGTAGCCAGCAAAAAAAATGAAATCCGCTACAAGCAGTTTTCAGAGGAAGTTGCAAGGTTATCAGGTGCAGTTAGTGCATACGACCATATCACGGTAGAAGGTGAACGGCTGGCAATTCATGAGAGCAACTCAGGAAAGCATGTCAATAATGTACAGATAGTCAATTTTGACAAGGAATTTTTTAAGGGAAAGAAAGTTCTAGTTTTTGACGATGTAATTACTCGAGGTTATTCTTACGCTCGTTTTGCTTGTCATCTTGAAACGCTGGGAGCTTCGGTTTTGGGAGGTATGTTTTTAGCAAGAACTTTATTTGTATAACAATTTAATAACCAACATTATGAAAGATTTATTCGAAATTTGTGGAGAGTGCAGACATTTGTCAGACAGTGAAGTAGTTTATCAGTTGACAAACAACAGAGAAACCAGTAAAAGAGTTAATGAAATGTTATTGCGTGGCGATAATGTTTCAATAGAAGATGTTTGTCAGCTTTTGACACCGGCACGCAGGGACATGGCTCTCGCCGTGATTGAACTTTACAAACGTATCATAGACCGTAGGAGTAGCAGGGGAATTATCCGGCATAGTGAGGACATTTATAACTTGATGAAACCTTATATGGAAGATTTGGAAGTGGAGGAGTGTTGGGCAATTTACTTGAACCAGTCTAACCGTGTTGTTAGAAAACAACGTATCTCTATAGGAGGCATAACCAGTACGCAGGTAGATATAAGAGTCATTTTGCGTGAAGCCCTGAAATGTAACGCCACGTCAATGATACTTTGCCACAATCACCCGTCAGGAAATAGCCGACCCAGTAATGACGATAACCGCCTGACTGAATGTTTAAAAAATGCAGGAAATACTATGAATATAAAGCTCTTAGACCATATCGTTTATGGTGATAAGGAATACTTTAGTTATGAGGACGAAGGACGTTTGTAGGGGCTGTAAATGGCTGTAGCAGCGTATTAAGGAGGTGGGTGGCGTAACAGCCGCCGGCCACCCGATTTTTACCGCTTTGTCACTTCGTTGGCGGCAAAAATCGGGCGGCTGGGGAATAAGGTATTTGTTTTTTAACGCCTAAAATCGGCGATAATTTATTGAAAGATATTCATTCTGTGTATTTTTAGACTAAAATTTATACTATATTTGATTATTATATTTATCTTTGTCGTGTTAATAATAGACCACAGAGAATTCCAAATATTTATATGCCAATAATTAAGAATAAGTCAGATGAGAATTTTGATGCTGCTGATTTATTAATAAATAATGGAAAACTTACTGCTTCTATTCATTGTTTATATTATGGAGCATATCAAAGAGCAATGTATGTAATGAATAAAAGTGGAATAGGATATGAAAAGCAAAAGGACAATTATAAAAATTATTGCAATGATCCAACTGTAAGAGAAAGTAAAACGAAAATGCTTGGATCACATGATTTTCTGATTACAGAATTTGTTAAGTTAATGCTATCTAAAACAAATGATTTTTCTCTTGTAGGCAATATGAAAAACTCCTTTATTTATCTAAAAACTTGTAGGAAAAAAGCCGATTACGAAAATGTTTCTATAAGCAAGAAGGATGTTGAAGATTGCAAGGAAAAAGCAACTTTTATAAAGAATAAGATTGACGAATTTATTAAAAAAAATTTTGCAGCATGAATGTTATCGATTATATAAAAGATTTTTTATATGAGATGTCTATTAAATATCGTAATATAGATAATATATATAAATATCAATATTTATATGACACCCATATAATAGAGATTTCTTCTAGTATATTGCTTGGTAGTAACAATTATATGGAAGATGAATTCAAATTTTCGATGCAGTTTATGGAAAAATATGGTGAAACAGTTTTGTTTGTATCACCTAAAGAATCTTTACATGTTATTGATCCTGAATTCATTTTTTCTTGCATAAATGGTCAAGTCGAAGTGATATTAGAGAAACAAGTAAACTTCTCTCAAGAAAAAAATCTTTTAGATAGATATGTTGATATTTGTAACAACAATGACACAAAAACATATATCAGAAAAGATTTCAATATGGATACATTTCCTTTTTCTTATTCTATGAATAATATTTCTATAGATGAAAGAAATGATACATATGAATTGCATAGCGATATTGACTTTTCTAATTTAGCAGCATAATATGGCAGAAAAAATAGCAGCTTTTAGATTTATTGGATATAAAATAGTAGAATCATCTATCAAATATAATCCAGAATTATCTGTTTTTGATAACCTGAGTGTAAATATAAAAAACACAACAGGAATCAATGAAGAAGATTTTAAATTGAAACTTGAATTGGAGTTAGAAGTTAAAAATGAAGCAAATGATTTAATTATAGTTGTAAAAGCTATTGGAATATTTGAGTTTGATAGAGATTTACCAGATAAACATAAAGAAATATTCTTCAATTCATCTGCTCCTGCAATATTATTCCCATATATCAGAGCTTATATAACATCATTAACAGCTTTGTCAGGAATACAACCAATTATTTTGCCAACAATTAATTTGTCTGGCAGAAATAATGAGAATAATCAAGAGTAAATTATAATGCAAATCGAATAAAAAGAGGCTGTTCATTGAACATCCTCTTTTTATTTTTTCATAATGTAAACTCTATAAATTTTACAGCATCTTATATGAGAAAGAAAGAAGAAACAGACAATAAAATTAAACAAGAACTTAGGACTAAAATATTTTTTAACAATCTCTTTTCAATCTTTATTATAATAGCTTCATTATTTGGCATTATTTTTCTAATAAAATTTGAATCGGATGGGAATGTATTAAGTTTTAAAATTGATGATAAAGAATTCCTTCCTTTGTTTTTGGTTGTATCAATAGTTACTGCCAGTATGTTTAAATTATTAGATAAGACTTTAAAAGAAAAAACAAATATCACTTTAGATGAAAAAGACTCTACTTTATTGAATAGTATAGAAATTTCACTTGTCAATAAAAAAAACATCGATGATTTAAAAGCTTCCAAAATAGAGAAACAGTTAAATGAAAATATTACAGAAAGTAAGAATAATGCGGATAGACTACTATCTCGCTCAAATACTTGCCTTGTTGTGGGTTGTATCATCTCAATCTTGGGTGTTTTTGTTTTTTACTTACTTAACTTAGGTACAGAGTATAATAGTTTAGAAATATCACAACAGTTATTCACTTTATTACCTCGTTTTGGTATTCTGTTCTTCATTGAGTATGTAGCTTTTTTCTTTCTTAAGCAATATCGGATTTTAATGGAAGAATACAGATATTATGAAGCTATTAAAAGGGATAGGCAAAATCTGTTATCTATATATTATCTTGTTGATAAATATAAAGATGAAAAAGAAATTTTGGAATTGATGAATAATTACATCGATAAACATTCTGCTGAAATACCAAAGTACTCAGGAGATAACCGAGTTAAGATGGAAAAATCGTTGAATGAAGATATGGATCTTATATCTAAGATAATAAAAATGATTCAAGTAATAAAATCAACCGATAAGAGTAAAGAATAATGGCATTATCGAATCTTTTAAATAATCAAACAATCACCATCGACAATCATCATAGAGGCGGCAATATTCTCGAATGGGATAGGAGCCTTCACATTCATAAGAGAATGAATGGTGGTTGTAAAAGCTCTGTAGAATGTGAAATATATTTTGCAGATCATGATAGAGGTATAGTATTCTCTAACGAAAGAGGAAAGAATGTTACAGCTATAAAAAATGAAATAAAAGACGCTTTCTATTTACCAGATATCAGAGATAATTTTATAAAATCGTTTTATGATGCTGTTGAACCTATTTTAGGAAATAGTAATGACAGAAAGCCTTCTGATGTAATAAGAATAGTACGTAGAGCAGTTAAACGTATAGCAAAAATATTTGGTTTACCTGAAGACATTAAGGACGCTATGATTAATGCTTTACCCAACGTATATATATATAGTTCTGATAAATATTATATTGGCTTAAGAGATGATAAACTTAGAGTTGTCATGGGTGACAATTATCAAGAAATCATGAATTTATTAAAGTGATGTTTAATCTAAAAAATTATAATGCAATGGATGATAAAGATAGAGAAATTCAGAAAGCCAAAGAATATAATTATGTCTTATGGGCTGTTATAGCTTTGTTAAGTGTCAATCTTGTTAATGTGTTTTCGCAAAAGACATGTGGGGATCAGACGTTCGTTGATCAGGTTTCGTTTGCTTCGACAATTTCATCAATAATTCTTTCTGTTATAGCAATTATTATGACGTTTGTGTCTAATGATACTATCAACTCTTTATTACACAAAGTAAGAGATTTACACGATAACATAAAAGATGTGCCCACTGATATAAAAAAGACTTCTGAAAACTTAAACAGCTCTGTTGGTCAGTTGAATTCACTTGAGAATAAATTAAACGAACTTCCTTCATCAATAGGGACTAAGATTAATGAACTAAAGCTTTTGTTAGATAATGCCATTGAGAAAATTGATGGTATAGATAAAAAGACTGAAGGATTTGACGAACTATTTAAAAAAGAAAGTGAAAATATTATTAAAGGTTCCAATAATCTTCTTTTAAACAATGAATCTTTAGAATCACTCATAAATAGAATATCAGCAGCAGCAGCATTATCAGTCTATATCTGTGTATCTGCATTTGAGAAATCTGTATCTTTTAATTTAGATAATATTACGGAGTCGATGAGTATCAGAAGTCACCGAGGTTATGTTACTGGTGTTATAAACGTTTTTAAATCATTAGGATTAATAGAACTAAGACAAGATGTGAATTCTCTTGTTATGATAACAAAGGTTAATGAACGAATGATACCATTAATCAAAAATAGATTATCTAAAGGTATAGTCTTTAGCTTAAAAAAGAGAGCTGATAATTATTTAGAATCCCTTATTAATCAAACAGAACGTTCCTCAAAAACACTGTAACCTCCAGCGGAAACTCCCCAAAAGTTTCCGCTTATTTTTTGCCCTCTTCTAAACATTTTATTACATTTGGACTATTATTTTTATAATAAATTAAATAGGTTGAGATAGAATATAAGATTGACTCGAAATTTATTCAATAAAGAAATGTATAATAAAAAATATTAGTTATGGATTTTGATACTATTCTCTTAGTGACAGGTATTATAGAACTGATCACATTGATTTGCTTTTTTGTCTTATGTTCAAATGTTGGAGAACTTAAAAGACGATTACTGAATAATGGGGCTACTTGTACCTCTATGTTTTCTATGTATATGGCTATGGGAGATAAAGAGAATGCGAAGAAAGCCTTAATTAAAGTGATACTTGCCGATACCCAAGTACAGAATGCTTTAAACTCTACTCCGGATAATCTCCAGAATGCAATGGCTAAATATAGCAAGCAAATGAAGGAAGTTGGTTTGACTTTTGATGCTAATAAAGCCATTGTATGTAAGAATATGTTTTAAATATTGATTTATGGTAATGAGAAAATTCTTTTTTCTGCTATTGGTTCTCATGAGTATGTCGTCATGTGTTACATTAGAACAAATGACTATTACGGAATTTAGAGATTATACACCTTTTACTGAAAGAGGCATATTGGTAACTGAGGCAAATAATGTGAATTTAGATTATACTCCTCTTGGTAGTGTCGTATCAATGACGCAGGGAGCTGTTCGAAATCTTATGTCTTATACCATCAATCTTAATGAAGCTTTTGAATCCATTGCAGAAGAGTTAATTAAGAAAGGTGCGAATGGACTTATCAATCTTAGTATTAGTCCAGGCTATTCAAATAATATGTATTATATGACGGTTACAGGTATGGCTATTCACATAAAGAACAATCCTCTAAAACCTGAAAAGCACAAAAAGGTTGTAGATAAGACCTCTTCAGAATGTGTAATTGATGGTATCAAGGCTTTAGTTATCGAAAGACGTCCGTCAGGGGTATTTGTTTCGACAGATAAGAAAATGACTTCGGTACAGATTGCTCAATTAGTAGAAAAATTACAATTATCCAATAAAGCGGTACAAATCTTTCTTGCTAATGGTGGAGATAAAGCCTATGCTGGTATCACGGATAATGGATATTACATAAATTATGAAACGAAGGAGTTTATAGAACTTTCCCAAATATCTTTTTAAAGTAATATCAGAATATGATTTTTAATAAGCCATAAATAATTGTTCTTATGAATTTATATTTGATTTTAATCATTGGAATTTTACTGGTAGCTGTTTTTGTCTTAATCTTTAATAATAGCACTTTAAAGAAAAAATATACGGGTATTGTTAGGGAAAAGGAGTCTTTGCATTCTGAGTTAGTTCATGTAAATGATATGAATGCTCATTTAGCAGAGGATAATAAAAAACTTAATTTTCGAAATCAAGAATTAGAAGTTTATTCATCTGCTTTAGATGCAGACAAAGAAGCAGCAGAAAGATTAGAAAAAGCAAAAGCTGAAGCTTCAGATATTGTTTCTTCTGCTCAAGAAAGAGCAGACAATATGATAAACTCAGCCCAACAGGAATCATCTGGCATGATTGCAGAGGCTGAAGAGAATGCCAAAAGCATTATTCAGCAAGCAAATCTTGATTTGGAATCAGCAAAAAATGAGACGTCAGAAATTCGGAAATCTAACCGGGAACTGATACAAAAGGGTAAAGAGGATGCTGAACGTATAAAATCCGATGCAACCAGACAAGCTGCATTAATGCTGGAACAAGCAGAAGAAAAAGCCAAAACCATTGCTGGAGATGCTTATGAAATTGCACAAAAGGCCCAGCACTACGAAAGTGTTGCCAAGGCTATGAAAAATGTGATTGAGGGGTATGGTGATGAATATCTTAAACCTACTTTTTCTTTGTTGGATGATTTAGCAGAAGAATTTGGATATGATGAAGCAGGACAAAGGCTGAAAGATGCAAGAGAAAAAACAAAAATGCTCATAAAGAGTGGCAATGCTTCAAAATGTGATTATGTAGAAATAAATAGAAGAACCACTGCTGAAAATTTCGTCCTTGACGCATTTAACGGTAAAGTGGATTCTATTTTGTCTATGATAAAGAAAGATAACCACGGTATTTTGGAACAGAAAATCCGTGATGCTTATTCTTTAGTGAATAATTTAGGAATGGCATTTAGAAATGCTCACATTACAGAAGTTTATCTCGAGGCACGATTGGATGAATTAAAATGGGGTGCTATAGTCAATGAACTAAAACTTCAAGAGCGAGAAGAGCAACGTAGAATTAAAGAGCAGATTAGGGAGGAAGAGAAAGCACGTCGTGAATATGAACGTGCAATGAAAGAAGCTGCTAAAGAAGAAGATACTATTCGCCGTGCTATGGAAAAAGCTCAGCAAGCTATTGAAAAAGCCAGTGCAGAGCAAAAAGCTAAGTATGAAGCTCAGTTGGCCGAGTTGCAAATCAAATTGCAAGAAGCTGAAGCTAAGAACCAAAGGGCTTTATCTATGGCTCAACAAACGAAGTCTGGGCATGTTTATATAATATCTAATATCGGTTCTTTTGGTGAAGATGTCTTTAAAATCGGTATGACGAGAAGACTGGAACCGTTAGATCGTGTCAGAGAATTAGGAGATGCCAGCGTTCCATTCCCATTTGATGTTCATGCAATGATTTATTCTGAGGATGCTCCAGGACTGGAAACAGCTCTACATAAATATTTTGTACAAAATCAGGTGAATAAGGTTAACCCTCGAAAAGAATTTTTCAGAATACCTATTGCTGAAATAAGAGCAGAAGTTGAGAAGCGAGGTCTTGATGTGACATGGACAATGGCAGCTGCCGCATTAGAATATAGAGAAACGTTAGCGATTGAAAAATCTATGCTTGTAGACAAAGAAGCAAAAGAGAAATGGTTGCAACAACAAAACTCCATAAAAGAAGTCATAAATGATGATGAAACTGAAAACTAAAACAAAGTATTTATGAAGAAAAAAAATATATTACTGATAATAGGAAATGGCTTCGATCTTGAACTAGGTCTTAAAACTAGTTACAAAAATTTTATCGAAAGTGATATATATGATTCTTATTCTAAAATAATTTCTAAGAAGCTTGAGACTCAAAAAACTTTCGATATTAGTTATGATGAAGAAATTAATATCTTCAAATATTTTAAGGATATACTTAGCATCCAAAATTGGATAGATTTGGAAATGGAGATTGGGAAATTAGCTGGCAGATATATGGATTTTTATAATACTGAGACTCATCGTTTAGAAAAACATTTAGCTGTCTCTTCTGACTTTATTATGTCATCTTTTAATGCTCTTAGAGATTGTTTAAATGATTATATTTTAAACTTGGAAGTTCCTGACAATAGTCCCAATAACTATGCTTTGCAAATAATGAGAATATTAGGTACAAATAAATATGAAAATGTCCAGATTGTTACATTTAATTATACAGATTTAAATGAAACTACAGGATTTGATATTAAGGTTCCTGTTTATCATATTCATGGCAAGGTTTCAAAAGGTTCTAAAGCAAATCTAATTCTCGGTATCCAGGATAGTGTAGAAGTTGATAAAAGTTTTTCTTATGTTATAAAGTCACATAGCCCATACTATCATTCTTCTCATATAATAGATCTGTTGGAGGACGCTGATGAAGTTATTTTCTTTGGACATTCATTGGGAGAAACTGATTATCCGTATTTCTCTGATTTTTTCCAAATGCAATGCAGAAAAATAGCTCCAGAGAATCGTAAGAAGATAAGGATATTTACATACAACGAAAAGTCTAGACTTGATATATTGTTTCAATTAAGAATAATGAACGATAAACAGACAAGATTATTTTTTGAAAACTCTGATTTTGCATTGTATCGAACAGAGGATAAAATGGATGATATTCAAATTCAGAGATATTTTAAAGAGTTAATTTCTGATTTATCATATCATTAAAATACTTGGTAAACCAAGAAAAGTGCCTACTCATTCTATTCTTAGATGGTTAGGCACTTTTTTTGTCCCTTTCTTTTGTCATTCCAAAATAAATCCTCATATTTGCAATGCTGTACATTTGAATCAGGCGAGATGGCTCGCCAAATAACTTTGCTGCGGGCATTTTTTATGTCCAAGGCATAGCCTATTATATCTTATAGTTCCGTCCCGTGTGGAGTCTTAATGGACCCACGGCCTGATTCAGGTGTACAGCAGCGGGGAGCGGAACTTTTTTTTGTTTCCTCTCCGTTCTTTAACCAACATATTATTTCATTTTAAACTGCTGTACAAAAATGAAAAATCAAATTGCATTGCCTGTTCGCCAGGCAAGAGAAAGCCGTATATCGTTATGGCTGGATTGCATATTCCGGCGGATACCCGTTCAGCATTTCCGGTGATATCCGTTCAGTCCCC
>OGNS01000019.1_pt1 | contig 170500 bp, 162 predicted proteins | sample 1573571 | NCBI WGS metagenome assembly OGNS01 (sample SAMEA2581890, study PRJEB24529) | metagenome | biome: Human gut stool | place: China | collected 2011 | reverse complement strand
ATTACATACCAGATGATAAGACAACAATTAAGCATGTGGATGAGATACTAAAGTTCTTATCAGTTATGACAGGGGATAACAGATATCAAGAGATATTGTCAGATAAGGAAGGAGTGAGCAATATGTGTGATGTAGCGCAGAGGCTTGAAGACAGGGGAATTGAGAAAGGACTTCAGAAGGGAAGAGAAGAAGGACTTAGTCTTGGCGGCAACCAGATGATATATTCACTGGTCGAAGATAAGAGCATAAGTATGGAAAAGGGTGCACAAAAGCTTGGAATAAGTGTAGAAAAGCTGCGAGCTAATATGATTAATGCGGGATACAATTGTCCGGATATGGAATGATAGCTGATAAGAAAGACAGAATAACAATATAATATATAAAGATAAAGCAATGTTAGGAAGAGTGGATACTGGCATTGCTTTTCTTTTTTTGGAGAAGCCTGCTTCTGTTCAGGGACATACTTCGATGTGTTCCTATAAGAACAAAAAATAGTCAAGCTATATAGGTAAAATACAGGCAGAATCACATGAAATTGCAGGAATATACCTATCAGGCAGGCACGAGGAAGTTTATCTATAGGCAGATTGGAAGAAAAAGTGAAGGTTGAATAAGGATTCTGCCTGGATATGTCCTATAAATCAAGTGATAATGCGACTACCTATAGGTATCATGAACAACGAATCAATAATCAGATTAAGACATATTTATACAGAACTAGATAAACTGGTTCTTTTCAGTATTATATTCATAATTAATTGATTTTAACTTATTGGTTATTTCTTCCTCAGAAACCATATAAGATTTGCACAGTTCCTCTAATGTATTGTAATTGTCTCGAAGTTGTGTATTGACAAAGCTTAAAAGCATAACAGGGTCTTTAGGCATAGAAAAATCCTCCTTATATTGTGTTTTCAGTGATGGCTCTATTGTTGTACTATTTAGTACAGCATGAATATTTTCCCATATTAAGCATATTCTGTAAATGTAAGGCTTGTATATAAAATTGTATTAAAATAAATACATTTATGGTTGCACGAAAACGATTACTATGTTATAATTTTAACAAGCTAAGAAACATACTACTTAAATAACTGAATATCAAATTATGGAGGTTTTGTTATGGGAAAGAAATGGGTGTATTTGTTTACAGAGGGTAACGCAGATATGCGTGAACTTCTTGGTGGTAAAGGTGCGAATCTGGCAGAGATGACTAATATTGGTCTTCCGGTTCCACAGGGGTTTACTATTACCACGGAAGCTTGTACCCAGTATTACGAGGATGGTAGAGAGATCAATGATGAGATCATGGGACAGATTAACGAACATATCGAGAAGATGGAACAGATTACAGGCAAGAAGTTTGGAGATATGGAGAATCCACTTTTAGTTTCTGTTCGTTCTGGAGCAAGAGCTTCTATGCCGGGTATGATGGACACAATTCTTAATCTTGGACTTAATGAGGATGTTGTTAATGTAATTGCACAGAAATCTGGTAATCCAAGATGGGCATGGGATTGTTATAGAAGATTTATCCAGATGTATTCAGATGTAGTTATGGAAGTTGGCAAGAAATATTTCGAAGAGCTTATTGACAAGATGAAGGATGAGAGAGGGGTTAAGCTTGATGTAGAGCTTACAGCGGATGATCTTAAGGAGCTTGCAACACAGTTTAAGGCTGAATATAAGTCTAAGATTGGCAAGGATTTCCCAGATGATCCTAAGGAACAGTTATACGGAGCTATAAAAGCTGTATTCCGTTCATGGGACAACCCAAGAGCTAATGTATACAGAAGAGATAATGATATTCCTTATTCTTGGGGAACAGCAGTTAATGTACAGTCTATGGCATTTGGTAATATGGGGGATGACTGTGGAACTGGTGTTGCATTTACAAGAGATCCTGCAACTGGTGCTAAAGGACTTTTTGGAGAGTTCCTTACTAACGCACAGGGTGAAGATGTTGTTGCCGGAGTAAGAACTCCAATGCATATTCAGGAAATGAGTGAGAAGTTCCCGGAAGCATTTGAGCAGTTTAAGGATGTGTGTGCAACTCTGGAAGAACATTACAGAGATATGCAGGATATGGAATTTACAGTAGAGCATGGTAAGCTGTTCATGTTACAGACACGTAATGGTAAGAGAACAGCACAGGCAGCATTAAAGATTGCATGCGACCTTGTAGATGAGGGGATGAGAACAGAGAAGGAAGCAGTTGCAATGATTGATCCTCGTAATCTTGATACACTTCTTCATCCTCAGTTTGATGCAGCTGCACTTAAGGCTGCAACTCCAGCAGGAAGAGGTCTTGGAGCATCTCCTGGCGCTGCATGTGGTAAGATTGTTTTCTCAGCAGAAGACGCAGAAGAGTGGAATGCAAGAGGCGAGAAGGTTGTTCTTGTAAGACTTGAGACATCGCCAGAAGATATTACAGGTATGAAGGCTTCGCAGGGTATTCTTACTGTAAGAGGAGGTATGACAAGCCATGCAGCGGTTGTTGCAAGAGGTATGGGAACCTGCTGTGTATCTGGCTGTGGTGATATTGCAATGGATGAAGCTAATAAGAAGTTCACACTTGCAGGCAAGGAATACCATGAAGGAGATTATATATCTATTGATGGTACAACAGGCAACATATATGATGGACAGATTCCTACGGTTGATGCCAAGATTGCAGGAGAGTTTGGAAGAGTTATGGAGTGGGCTGATAAGTATAGAAAGTTAAAGGTTCGTACTAATGCAGATACTCCTAAGGATGCCAAGAAGGCAAGAGAACTTGGAGCAGAAGGTATCGGACTTTGCCGTACTGAGCATATGTTCTTTGAAGAGGACAGAATTGCAGCATTCAGAGAGATGATATGTTCTGATACTGTAGAAGAAAGAGAAGCAGCACTGGATAAGATTCTGCCATATCAGCAGGGAGATTTCGAAGCACTTTATGAGGCACTTGAAGGTAATCCTGTAACTATCAGATTCCTTGATCCACCTCTTCATGAATTTGTTCCTACAGAGGAAGAAGATATTAAGAAGTTAGCTGAATCACAGGGCAAGTCAGTAGAGACTATTAAGAATATTATTGCAAGTCTTCATGAGTTTAATCCAATGATGGGACACAGAGGATGCCGTCTTGCAGTAACATATCCAGAGATTGCCAAGATGCAGACAAGAGCTGTTATAAGAGCTGCAATCAATGTTAAGAAGGCACATCCTGACTGGAATGTTAAGCCGGAGATTATGATTCCGCTTATCTGTGAGGTTAAGGAATTAAAGTATGTAAAGAAGACTGTTGTTGAGACAGCAGATGAAGAGATTAAGGCAGCAGGAATCGACCTTGAATACGAGGTTGGTACTATGATTGAGATTCCAAGAGCTGCACTTACTGCTGATGAGATTGCCAAGGAAGCTGATTTCTTCTGCTTTGGTACTAACGATCTTACACAGATGACATTCGGATTCTCAAGAGATGACGCTGGTAAGTTCCTTAATGCATATTATGAATCTAAGATATTTGAGAATGACCCATTTGCAAAGCTTGACCAGAATGGTGTAGGCAAGCTTATGGAGATGACAATAAAGCTTGGAAGACCGGTTAATCCGGATCTTCACATAGGTATCTGTGGAGAGCATGGTGGAGATCCTTCATCAGTTGCATTCTGCCACAAGATTGGTCTTGATTATGTGAGCTGCTCACCATTCAGAGTACCTATTGCAAGACTTGCTGCAGCACAGGCTGCTATTGCGGAAGAGAAATAATCCAATTTTTGACCATAACACGAGTTTCGGGGCATGGAAGGCGAAAGCTTTTCATGCCCCGAAATGTTTAAAATGGAATATTTTTTCATTGCCCTAAATCATAATATGTTCTATAATAATATGAAAATATATATTGATTGGAGCGTATTATGGAACAAAAGAAAATCGAACCTATTCGTGATGCCAGAAAGCTTGGTAAAGCGAAGATGCTGATTCTTGGTATTCAGCATATGTTTGCCATGTTTGGCGCAACTATTCTTGTACCTATTCTGGTATCAGGATATTTTCAGGCTGCCTGCGGTGAGGAGCTTACCAGAGGTCTGTCTGTATCAGTAACACTTTTCTGTGCAGGCTTTGGTACATTGATATTCCACCTGTGTACTAAGTTCAAAGTACCTGCATTCTTAGGATCTTCCTTTGCATTTCTTGGTGGATTCTACACAGTAGCTAATCTTGACAGCGGTATGTATGCTGGAATGTCAGCTAATGATAAGGCTGCTTATGCATGTGGTGGTATATTTGTTGCCGGAATGCTTTACTTTGTACTTGCACTTATAATTAAGCTTGTTGGAGTCAACAGAGTTATGAAATTCCTTCCACCTGTAGTTACAGGACCTATCATTATATGTATCGGTCTTTCACTTGCAGGTTCAGCTATTACAAATGCATCAGCTAACTGGTTACTTGCATTTGTTGCACTTGCTGTAATTATTATATTCAATATATGGGGCAAGGGACTTTTTAAGATTATCCCTATTCTTATGGGTGTAGTAATTTCATATGTATTTGCACTTATTCTTAATGCATGCGGAGTACATAATCCTGATGGTTCAGCGATACTTAATTTCTCATCAATTGCATCTGCTTCATGGGTAGGAATTCCGAAGTTCCAGTTTATGAAATTTGATGTTACATCAATCCTTGTTATGGCACCGATTGCTATTGCAACAATGATGGAGCATATCGGAGATATGTCAGCTATTTCAGCTACAGTTGAAGAAAACTACTTAGCGGATCCGGGACTTCACAGAACACTTATCGGTGATGGTGTTGCAACAGCATTTGCAGGAGCAATTGGAGGTCCGGCTAATACTACATATGGTGAGAACACAGGAGTTCTTGAACTTTCTAAGGTATATGACCCAAGAGTAATCAGGATTGCAGCAGTATTTGCAATTATACTTTCATTCATACCTAAGTTTTCATCAGTTATATCAACTATGCCAACAGCAATTATCGGTGGTATATCATTCATGCTTTACGGTATGATTTCAGCTATCGGTGTAAGAAATGTTGTTGAGAACAAGGTTGACCTTACTAAGTCAAGAAATCTTATTATTGCAGGTGTTATATTTGTATGTGGTTTAGGCTTCGGTGATGGACTTACATTTACAATCGGTGGAACATCTATAACACTTACAGCACTCGCAATTGCTGCTATAGCAGGTATTCTTCTTAATGCTATATTACCTGGTAATGATTATGAATTCGGTAAGAATCCAGCAGGTGACAGCAGCCGTGGAGTTTATGTTATGAATACAGACTCTGATGAGGAAAAGCCAGAAGAGGCTGAGTAAATACATTGAGTAATTATATTATATAATTTGGAGGTACTTAATAATGATGGATTTTGAGAATGAGAAGAATATAACTATATTTACACATCCACTTATCCAGCATAAGATTTCAATTCTTAGAGATAAGAAAACAGGAACTAATGAATTCAGAAAGCTCGTTGAAGAAATAGCTATGCTTGAAGGCTTTGAGGCTTTATCAGACCTTCCGACAGAAGATGTTGAGATTGAGACACCTATTGAAACTTGTATGACACCTATGATTTCAGGCCGTAAGCTTGCAATTGTTCCTATTTTAAGGGCAGGTCTTGGAATGGTTCCTGGTGTACTTTCACTTGTACCAACTGCTAAGGTTGGACATATCGGAATGTACCGTAATGAAGAGACACATGAGCCGGTACCATATTACTGCAAGCTTCCACATCCAATTGAGGAAAGAACTATTGTTGTAACAGATCCGATGCTTGCAACAGGAGGTTCGGCAGTTGATGCAATTGACCAGATAAAGAAGGTTGGCGGAAAGCAGATTAAGTTCATGTGTATCATAGCTGCCCCAGAGGGAGTTGAAAAGCTTCATAAGGCGCATCCAGATGTTCAGATATACATTGGACATCTTGACAGAGAGCTTAACGCAGATGCTTATATTTGCCCAGGACTTGGGGATGCCGGAGACCGAATCTTCGGAACTAAGTAAATAATTATGGGCATGTAATTGCTTTGCGTTAAGAGATATGATAGTGTGTAAAATGCGGCTCCCAACGGGAGCCGTTTTTGTAACTTATATTATTTAATTAAGGAGATTTCGATGAGCAAGGAGGAAAACAGAAAGAATTTTTTTAAATATGTATCGCAGAATATTCTCGGAATGATAGGGTTTTCATGCTACGTTCTTGCTGACTCGTATTTTATATCTATAGCAAAGGGAGCAGACGGACTTACAGCATTAAATCTTGTTATGCCATTATATAGTATAATATTCTCAATTGGTGAGATGATTGGTGTTGGTTCAGCTATAAGGTATGCAATCAGTAAGATTAAAAAAGATGCAGATGCAGATGATTATTTCTGGAATGCATTAATATGGTGTATATTGTCAAGCATGCTATTCGTTTTTGCCGGAATATTCTTTTCGGCAGATATCATGCGTGTTCTAGGAGCTGATGAACATATTGTGGCAGTTGGGAATAATTATACTAAGATATTCATGTGTTTTGCACCGATGTTTATGTGTAACTATGTGACTAATGCATTTGTGAGAAATGACGGAGCCCCGGGAATTGCCATGAGTGCAACACTTTTTAGCAGTCTGTTTAATATAGTGTTTGACTATATTCTCATGTTCCCGATGAATCTGGGAATGGAAGGTGCAGCACTGGCAACAGCTTTGTCGCCGATTATAGGTATGGGAATATGCAGCATACATTTCTTCTCTAAGAAAAGCAGTGTCAGGCTTGTTGTGTGTAAGCCTTCAGTAAGAAAACTTGTGGCAGGAAGCCAGCTTGGTGTATCGGCATTTGTAGGAGAGATGTCGTCAGCGGTCATTACACTTGCTTTTAATTTCGTAATACTTAAACTGGCTGGTAATGTCGGAGTAGCTGCATACGGAGTTGTGGCTAATATTGCAATTGTTACAACTGCGGTATTTAATGGTGTTGCACAGGGAAGTCAGCCACTTATAAGCAGTTGTTTCGGCAGGGGAGACAAGGATGGATGTACACAGTTAAAACGAATGGGATATACAACAGCATTTGTACTTGCAGCGGTTATGTATAGTATATTGTTTATATTTGCAGGACAGTTTGTCGCAGTGTTTAACAGTGAAGGTTCAGAAATGTTAAGGCTTTACGCAACAGAAGGCGTTAAGTTATATTTTATTGGAATATTCTTTGCGGGAATTAATATTGTAGGTGGCGGTGCATTCAGTGCAACAGAGGATGCGTTTAAAGCGGCAGTTGTTTCTGTGGCAAGAGGATTTGTGCTGATTTTAGGTGCAGTTTTTGTAATGTCAGCACTTTTTGGAATGACAGGAGTATGGCTTGCGTATGCTGTTGCTGAGGGAATAACAACATTTATAATGCTTGTAATGGTGCTGAGAGTGTGATAGAATATTTGCGGACAAAATTATCCCAGAGATTGGGAAATATGAAAGGAGTCTATATAATTATGAGCAATATTGCAGACAAATTTGAAGAACTTGGAGTAATTCCAGTAGTAGTATTGAATGATGCTAAAGATGCACTTCCATTAGCTGAGGCTTTAGTTAAGGGTGGTCTTCCTTGTGCAGAGGTTACATTCCGTACAGCAGCAGCTGAGGAATCTATCCGTCTTATGCATGAAGCATATCCAGATATGGTACTTGCAGCAGGTACAGTACTTACAACAGAGCAGGTTGACAGAGCTGTAGCAGCTGGTGCTTCAGTTATCGTAAGCCCAGGATTTGATCCAGAAATCGTTGATTACTGTATTTCTAAGAACATTCCTGTTATGCCAGGTATCGTTACACCTTCAGAGCTTGCTCAGGCTGTTAAGAGAGGCCTTACAAGAGTTAAATTCTTCCCAGCTACAGCTGCAGGTGGAATTAAGATGATCAAGGCTATGTGCGCAGCTTACACTAATGTAAGAATCATGCCTACAGGTGGTATCAACACAGCTAACCTTGAGGAATTCTTATCATGCGATAAGATCTTCTGCTGTGGTGGATCATGGATGGTTAAGGGTGATATGATTAAGGCAGGAGAATTTGACAAGATTAAGGATATGACAGCAGAGGCTGTTGCTCTTGTTAAGAAGATTCGTGGCTAATCACCAGTGATTGTTAATATCAAAGATACATATAAACCCCGTATTCTGTTTTACAGGATACGGGGTTTTGTATGTATATTATGTTTTTTAGTGAATTACAGATTAGAAAATATATTCTCAATTTCTTCATGAGGAAGTACAAGGGCAAATCTTACATGACCTTCTCCAAGGCTTCCGAAGCTGCTTCCTGGTGTACATAAAACACCAGTCTTATTAAGAAGTTCCATAACATAATCAGCTGAATTGGTATAGCCGTCAGGAATGGCAGCCCATACAAACATTGTGCCTTTAACATCAGCAGGTTTAAGTCCAAGCTTCTTAATTCCGGCAACGAGAGCATTTCTTCTTAACTCATATTCAGCACGGTTGTCAGCGACATATCCTTGCGGACCGTTAAGTGCAGCAACAGCAGCTTTCTGATATATAAAACTTGTTCCATAGTCGAATTGTGAGCGGACAGTTTTGAATTTGCTTACGATTTCACGGTTTCCGATAAGAAATGAAAGGCGCAGACCGGTAAGATTATAAGTCTTAGAAAGAGAGTTGAATTCAACTCCGACTTCCATAGCACCTTCGTGGCTTAAGAAAGAGCCACCAATCTGTCCGTCATATATAATCTCAGAATATGCGTTGTCGTGAATAATAATGATGTTATATTTCTTGGCAAATGCGATGAGTTTATCGTAGAATTCATCAGGTGCAGTAGCACATACAGGATTCAGTGGATAAGATACAACCATCATTTTGGTTTTTTTTGCAGTATCTTCATCGATAGAATCAAAATCTATAAGATAATCATTCTCTGGGAGAAGATTGTAATAAGCAATCTGTGCGTCACACAGGAATGGTCCAATCTCGAATATAGGATATCCCGGATTAGGAACTAAGCATAAATCACCAGGGTTGCACAAAGCAAGGGCAATATGAGCCATGCCTTCCTGGGTTCCGAATACAGAGGCGACTTCATCAGGTGTGATAACGGTGTTGTAACGGCGTTTGTACCATTTGCATACAGCGTCAAGCAATTCATCAGTATCACCAAGTGAGTACTTGTAATTCTCAGGGTCAAGTGCTGCCTCTGAAACAACCTTCATAACAGATTCATCAGGCTTGAAATCAGGAGTTCCTACAGTAAAGTTATATACCGGCTTTCCCTGTGCAAGTCTGTCATTCTTTTTTTGATTAAGTATATTAAAAATGTTGCTGCCAAAGCGGTCAGCTCTCTTAGAAAATTCAATATTCATATGTATACTCCATTTCTTTAAATGCGTATCTGCATGCATTTTATTCAGACCCGAAATATAGAAAAATTTCAAGCCTATCGAATAAGATACTAGCATAATTAACAAAAGTCAATTTTAAGGTGTATTTTTTGGTGAAAATGTGATAGTTTTATATATGTAAGTAGAAATAAATAAGATATGGCGGTCTGCAAATGTTACATACAGGAACATTAAACGGTAGAATGCAGACAGAAAGGAAAGGTAGAAGATATGTCAGTACAGGATTATCTTAGTGCAGTAAAGATTGGTAAAAAAGAATATCATGCGTGTGTAAATAAGGGTACGTACCCATATCTTCCGGTTTTGGAGGATATTATTGATGAAAACAGTATTGACAGAGAAGTTAGTCTTGGAAGTGACCAGATTCCGTTAAGACTTGTGGTTGGAACATGTACAGCAGGTAGAACTACTGCATTTGCAGACAACTTCATGCCTATACTTGACTGGGGAACAGAATTTTCAGCAAAGTGGGCTTCGCTTAGCGACAGTCAGGTGAATGAAGGAATAAGAGACGATATTAAAGTATATGAGTACATGAATAAGTTCTATGTGCTTGAAGGTAATAAAAGAGTCAGTGTACTTAAATATTTTAAGGCGGTGACAGTAAGTGCACAGGTTATAAGAAAGATACCTAAATACAGTGATGATCCTGATGTTAAGATATATTATGAATTCATGGATTTTTATAAATCTACCAAGTTAAACGATATATATTTCAGTAAAGAGGGCAGTTTTACAACTCTTATGGAGCTGGTTGGAATTACACCAGGAGAACCAATGGATGAGGATGATAAGAAAGACCTTGTTTCGTGCTATCTTAATTTCAGGCTTGCTTATGAATCAAGAGGAGGGGATAAGTTTGATTTCCCAACAGGAGATTCATTTTTACGCTTCATTCATATTCACGGATATGATGCTGTTAAGAAGATGACTAAGTCTGAAATGGCAAAGAATGTCGCCAAGACATGGGCTGAATTCGAGCTTCTTGATGACAACAGCGAAGTGGAACTTAAGATGACACCGGCAGCAGCACCTAAGAAGAATATATTAAGCTATCTGCTTCCAATGGGTGGAGGAGTTAAGAAACTTAAGGTTGGATTTGTGTATGAAAAAACACCGCAGGATTCAGAGTGGTGTTATACACATGAGCTTGGAAGACAGTATATTGATGATACATTTGGTGACCAGATAGAGACATATGTTGAGGAGAATGTGATACCGGAGCAGAATGATGAGGCGGCAATTAACAGACTTATAGAGAAAGGATGTGACCTTATATTCGTGACATCTTCGGCGATGAATATGGCTGGACTTAAAGCTGCAATAGCACATCCGTCAGTAAAGATTCTTGATTGTTCTCTTAACATTTCACATAAATATATCAGGTCATATTATGCAAGAATGTTTGAAGCAAAGTTTATAACAGGGATTATTGCAGGTTCACTGGCTGATGACGATAATGTTGGTTATATAGCTGATAATCCGGTTTATGGGGCATGTGCGAATATAAATGCATTTGCATTGGGAGTAAAGTTTGTTAATCCAAGAGCCAAGGTTTACCTTGAATGGAACAGTATTAAGGATAATGATTCAGAGGAAAATCTTGCTAAGAAGAATATAAGCATTATTTCTAATCAGGATATGATTACTCCGGGCAAGAGTAAGAGAAAGTTCGGGTTGTATAAAGCGAGTGATTCGGATAAGCACCTGGCTATGCCTGTATGGCACTGGGGAGTTTTTTATGAAAAGCTTATACAGAGCATTATGAGTGGTTCATGGAGTAAGGATGAGGACGGAGATAATGTAAAAGCACTTAATTACTGGTGGGGAATGTCGGCAGGAGTTGTTGATCTTATATATTCAGAGAGTCTGCCATCAGCAACTAAGAGACTTGTAAAGCTCTTTGAGAAAGAACTTAAGGAAGCAAGGTTTAGAGTGTTTGAGGGTGAATTAAAAGATCAGCAGGGTAATATAAGGGTTGAAGAAGGGAAGCTTATTGATCCGGAACATATAATTACTATGGACTGGCTGCTTGATAATGTGGTTGGCAGACTGCCTCGGTATGATGAACTTACAGATAATGCTAAATTAAAAATGGCACTTCAGGGTGTTGTCAAAGAAGAAGAATAGAAAGCATGCTGCCTGCAGTGGTGGCTGGGGAATTATTAATGAAAATACTTGTGTTAGCGGATGTTGAATCAAAGTACTTATGGGATTATTTCGAAAAGGAAAAATTGGAAGGTATAGATCTTATACTTTCAGCAGGGGATTTAAAGCCCCAGTATCTGTCGTTTCTTGCATCATTTTCAAAAGTACCTGTTCTTTATGTGCATGGCAATCATGATGACTGTTATGATATACAGCCACCGGATGGATGCATTGATATAGAGAATAAAATATATGTGTATAAAGGTGTCCGTATTATGGGACTTGGTGGTTCTATACGCTATAAGAAGGGAAAGAACCAGTATACACAGAAAGAGATGAACCACAGAATTAATAAAATGTGGCTTTCAATAAAGAAGAACAGGGGCTTTGATATACTGCTTACACATTCACCGGCAGCGGGAATAGGTGACGGACCTGACGAACCGCATAAGGGTTTTGAGGGCTTTAATTATCTGTTGGAAAAATATAAGCCTAAGTATTTTATCCATGGTCATATCCATAGGAGCTACCAGATGAAGTTTAAGCAGGAATATGAGTATAATGAGAATACTAAGATAATTAATGGGTATGAGAGATATATATTTGAATATCCGGATGTTTAATCTGCACCGTGGCATATTAGCTTACCAGCAAATGTGCTACGGTGTTTTACATATTTTTGACATATTTTCACATGAAATACATAAAAATTATGAATATGGTACCTATTTCCTACTTAACATACATGTACTTTTTGAGTAAAAGTTGCTAATATAACGACATAAACCCTTGCTGGTTAAAGCAAAATGCACAAAAAAATGTATTGAGGAGGAAAAGCAAAACATGAAAGCTATTATTAGCAAAGCAGCTCGTAGAAAATGGGCATGGGTACTTGCATTGGTTATGATTGTGAGTATCGTGATTCCTACATCACTTCTTACAGCGAAGGCGGATGTTGGAACAGTTAAATTTATTGATGGTGCGGCAGGATGGTTAGAGTCAGCATATGCACAGTGGACCATTGATAATCAGGCAGAAGGATATACAGCATATATCAAGAAAGCCAGTCAGGCAGATTCTGCTTATGCAAGAATCGACAATGAACTTATCAGAAAGTATAAGAACTACTACAGGGTTGATGCAGTAGGACTTGCGGCAGGTGACTACGTTATTAAGGTAGTTCCTGTAAAGAACGGAAAGGAAGTTACTGACAAAGCACAGGTTACTAAGACACTCAATGTAAGTTCTTATGACAGATCCGGATTTGCATTTTCATCTGAATCAAAATATAAAACAGGTTCAGGTGCTTACAATGAGAATGGAACACTTAAGAAAGATGCAATTGTTCTTTATGTTACTAACGATAATGCAAAGACAATTAAGGCATCAGTAAAAGAGGCAAAGGGAGAGAAGGAATATACAGGTCTTCAGACAATAATTGATGCATATACAAAAAGTGCTAGCAAGGGGATAGAAACAAGAGCACTTGATGTTCGTGTAATCGGATGTGTTACAGATACTGCAATGGATAAGTTTTCAAGTTCATCTGAGGGAGTACAGATTAAAGGAGCTAGTGCTTATTCAAATCTTAATATGACAATAGAGGGTATCGGAGATGATGCAACAATCAATGGATTCGGTTTCCTCTTAAGAAATGCAGGAAATGTTGAGATGAGAAATTTCTCAATTATTAATTTCATGGATGATGGTATTTCTCTCGATACAGCAAACTGCAATGTATGGATTCACAATGTTGATCTGTACTATGGTAAAGCAGGTGGGGATGCTGACCAGGCAAAGGGTGACGGTTCAATTGACATTAAAGGTAATTCACAGTATATAACAGTTTCATATGTACATTTTTATGACTCAGGTAAGTGCTCATTATGTGGAATGAAGAGTGAGTCTGGTCCTAACTATATTACATATCATCATAACTGGTTTGATCATTCTGATTCAAGACATGCAAGAGTAAGAACAATGTCAGTGCATATGTATAACAACTACTATGATGGCAATGCAAAGTATGGTGCTGGTTCAACAATGGGTTCTTCATTATTCATACAGAATAACTATTTTAGAAACTGTAAGAATCCAATGCTTTCATCTAATCAGGGAACAGATGCACTTGGTGAGGGTACATTCTCAGGTGAGAACGGTGGTATCATTAAAGCATATGGAAATGTTATCGTAGGTGCACAGAAGATTATCTATGCAAATGCTGTTTCAGAAACAGGTGATTCTGCAAATTCGGCATCATTTGATGCATACCTTGCAAAGTCAGCAGATGAGAAAGTTCCATCTTCATATAAGACTGTAGCAGGTGCAACATCTTATGATAACTTTGATACAACTAAGGATCTCGGAGTTAAATCAGAAAGTCTTAATAATGCAGAAGATGTACCTTCAGTAGTAACATCTGCAAAGGGAGCAGGAAGCCTTGGTGGTGGAGTGATTTCATGGACATTCTCTGATAAAGATGATTCTGTATATGCCATAGATAAGGAATTAAAGGCAACAGTTACTAATTACAAGAATACAGACCTTGTTTCTGTAGGTGGTACTAATGCGAAGATTGTTTCACCAGATCCAACAACAGAAGAGACTAAGGCAACAGAGAGTACAACAAAAGCTACACAGGCAACAACTAAGGAAACACAGACAACAACAAAAGCAACACAGGCAACAACTAAATCAACAGAAAGCGCAACAAAGGCAACTGAAAAGGAAACAACGGGTTCAGATGCAACAACATCATATGATAAGACAAGCCTTTCTTATTCAGGTGCGTATACAGATATCAGTAAGAAGAAAGATGCAGATTTCAAGAATGCAAAGTATGTATCATCTTCAAATGAAATTCTTAATGCAATCAGTTCAGCTAAGGCTGGTGATGTAATTATTGTAAAAGAGGGAACATATAAGTTCTCTGATACAATTGTAATTAATAATGCCATGAATGGAAAATCAGGCTCTTATATTATTGTAAAGGCTGAAAGTGGCAAGGAAGTTAAGTTTGATTTCTCAGCACAGAAGCTTGACGGAGCTAACAGAGGTGTAGTTGTAGATGGAGATTACTGGTATTTCCAGGGAATTAATTTCTATGGTGCTGGAGATAACGGAGTATTACTTGCTGGTAATAACAACATTTTTGAAAAATGTGTATTTGAAGCAAACAGGGATTCAGGTCTTCAGATTTCAAGATATGACACAACAGCAGCTACTAAAGATTTATGGCCATCAAATAACCTGATTATTAACTGTACATCACATGATAACTGTGATTTCCCTGAACAGGGTGGTACAGGTGAGAATGCAGATGGATTTGCTGCAAAGCTTACATGCGGTGAAGGCAATGTGTTTGACGGATGTATATCATATAGCAACTCAGATGATGGATGGGATTTATTTGCAAAGAGTGCAACAGGTCCTATCGGTGTAATTACAATTAGAAACTGTGTTGCATTTAATAATGGAACATTATCTAACAGTGTTCATTATGCTAATGGAGATATGAATGGATTCAAGCTTGGAGGTTCAGGTGTTGGAACTCCACATAATGTAATGAATTGTCTGTCATTTGACAATGGTGCAACAGGATTTACAGATAATAATAACCCAACAGGTCTTACAATTGTAAATGTTACAGCATGGGGCAATGGAAAGTATGCTAAGAAGGGTAACTTCTTATGTTACAGAACATCAAGTGCAGCAATATTTAAGGGACTTGTATCAGCAGGTGCAATTGATTCAGATAAGTTTACTGGTAAAATGGCTGATTCAATATATTACAACTCAGGTAAGTATTATAATCTTTCAGGTTCTTTGTTTACTTCTTTAGTAAGTGGAGATAAGAAGGGAACTGTTGTGACTGACCCTGCTAAGACAGCTGGAATGTTTAAGAACACTGTTAATGCAATCGATATGAGCAAAAATATAGATAAACAGCTTAGAAATTCTGATGGAACTGTTAATATGAACGGTCTCTATGAGACAATAGGAAGCTATGCTTCAATGGGAGCAAGATTCAATGTTGCTAATCAGATGATTAGTGTATCTTCAAAGAATTCATCATCTGAGGTAACTAAGCCAGAAGAGACAACAAAGGCTCAGGAAACAACAAAGGCGACAGAGGCAGCAACAAAGGAGACGCAGGCTCCAACTAAGGCGACAGAGGCAACAACAAAGGAGACACAGACTCCAACAAAGGCTACTGAAAGCACAACAAAGGAGACACAGGCTCCAACAAAAGCAACAGAAGCATCTTCAGTATCAACAAAGGGTGAAAAATTAATTCTTAATGCTAATGATGTTTCAACAGGAAAGATTAAGAGTTCAACTGTAGTTGATGGCCTTAAGATTGTTGCAACAAGCAAAAAGACTGTAACAGTTGATAAGAGTGATAAGGATTACAAGAATATCAGCTTTACAAAGAGAATCAAGCTTGGCGGTGCAGGAAGCGAATCTGCAAGAGCAATTGCATTTAAGACAGCAGGTGAATCTAAGGTAAAGATATATGCAACAAGCTCAGATACAGATACAAGCAGACTTATTAAGATTATTGATAAGAACGGTAATGATGTAACAAGTACAGCTAAGATACCTGGTTCTTCACTTAAGTCAGTGTCATTCAGATTAGATGAGGCAGGTGAATATTATATTGTATCAGAATCTGGTGGAGTTAATATTTATTATGTAGAAGTATCTAATGGTATAGCGTATTAATATTTTGTAAATTTCCCCGCACATAGTGCGGGGATTTTTTTGTAAAAACATTTTATGGTAAAATATACACAAAGACTTGACCTTGACATTGGTTCATAGTTTACAATTTGAACAAATAAAAGAAAGGAATGGTCTTTGTTATGAAAAACAAAAATAGAAGACGAATCAGTTGTCTGCTTAGTGCAGTTCTTTTGCTTGTTATGAGTTTTGGATTTGGCACATTTGCAGGAGCTGAGGAATCAGATTCATCAAAGCCTGTTGTCTGGATTGTGGGAGATTCGACAGTCAGTGCTTTCACAGACAATTATTATTATCCTAGATATGGATGGGGAACACAGATTGATAAGTATCTGGATGGAACTTTTGAGGTAAAGAATATTGCTTTATCAGGAAGAAGTTCAACAAGCTATACAGCAGATAAGGAGTATGGTGAGCTTATAGCTGGAATGAAAAAGGGAGATTTTCTTCTTGTTGGTTTCGGCCACAATGATGAAAAAGCGGAGAGCGGAAGATATACTAACCCTAATGGAGATTATAAGACAGCAGGCTCATTTGCTAATTCTTTATATGAGAATTATATAAAGCCGGCACAGGCAGCAGGAACAACTGTTGTTTTATGTACACCGATTGTAAGAAGAACTGCTGATGGCAACTGGTCTGACAGCCAGCTTCATGTTACAGCTGCTTCAGGAGAGTTTGAAGGAGGAAGTTATCCACAGGCAATCATTAATCTTGGAAAAGATCTTAATGTTCCAGTGGTTGATATGACTTCTCTTACTAAGAAATTATACGATTCATTAGGAGCATCCGAGACAGTTAATTTACATGCATGGACATCATCAAAGCCAGAAAGTGTAGACAATACGCATACTAATATCTGGGGCGGAACATATAATGCATATCTTGTTACTAAGACAATTAAGGAACTTAATGTAGCTGGACTTGCAGAGCATATTATTGATGCTAAAGCACCAACTAAGAGTGATGTTTTAAAGTCTAATCCTGATTATAAAGAGTCAGAATATTCAAATGATTTAAAAGACAGTGAATTATGGGCTAATGCAGGAATCTTTAAGGGAACTGTATTTGGAAATGTTGGCGGCAATGACAAGATAGCATCTAAATTCAAGCTTGAGAGTCTTGATAATGGTAATATCAATATTGCTGTTAACGGAGCAGGAAAGATAGCAAGTACTGCTGATGGAATTGCTATGTATTATTACAGAGTTCCAGCAAACAGTAATTTTACAATTACAGCAAAGGCGACTGTGAACAGTTTTACATCTAATGATCAGGTATCATTTGGTCTTATGGCAAGAGATGATATGTATGTTGATCAGAATAATAATAATACTTTAGGTGACTATGTTGCAGCTGGTCCACTTAAGCTTACTAAGAAAGGTTCTGTATGGAACTGTTTTGCAAGAAAGAGTGGCGCTCTTACACAGGGAGGAACATGTGATAATGAGATTAAGGCTGGTGAGACATATAACCTTAAAATCGAAAGTAATACAGATGGTTATGCATGTACATTTGGTAATGAAGAAACTATTACAGGTGGTTTTGATTTTAAATTAACTTCTGTAGATTCAGAATATGTATATGTTGGAATGTATGTTGCAAGAAGTGCTGATGTGACATTTTCAGATGTTAAGCTTGTTGTTGATGGTAAGGAGATTACATCTGCAGGCGAACCAGAAAATCCGACACCAGGTGAACCGGAGAATCCAACACCAGGCGAACCAGAAAATCCAACACCAGGTGAACCGGAGAATCCAACACCAGGCGAACCAGAGAATCCAACACCAGTAGAACCAGCACCAGAGCAGCCTGTTAAACCAGAGACACCAGCAGAGCAGCCAGCTACAGAGCCAGCGGTATCAGATAATAATGGTGTTAAGACAGGTGATTCATACCATATGGTATGGTATATTGCTGCAATGACATTAACAGCAGGAATTGCATGTGTTGAATTAAAGAGAAAGAAGACATTTGATAAATAAGTTTATAAGAATTTACTTCTCCTAATATTTCCAGAAAAAGCTTCCGGTTAACTGCCGGGGCTTTTTCATTTTTACATTAAAAAATATATTTTTATTAAGAAAAATCTTAAAATATTTAAAAATGGCTTGCATTATCCTATAGGCTGTGATATATTTTCTTAGACACAAAAACAAATGTCCGTCACAGAAAGACAGAACAGAGGGAAGTGTCTTTTAGATTTTACATATTGAAGGAGTTAAAAATGAGCGATAAGTTAAGAGTTGGTATCCTTGGCGGTACAGGTATGGTAGGACAGAGATTTATAACATTACTTGAGAATCATCCTTGGTTTGAGGTTGTTTTAGTAGCAGCTTCAGGACGTTCAGCAGGAAAGCTTTATGAAGATGCTGTTGAAGGACGCTGGAAGATGCAGACACCAATGCCAGAGTTCGTTAAGAAGATGACTGTATATGATATGGATAAGGATTTTGATGAAATTGTTTCTAAGGTAGATTTCGTATTCTGTGCAGTTAATATGCCTAAGGACCAGATTAAGGCTATAGAGGAAAGATATGCTAAGGCAGAAGTTCCAGTTGTTTCTAATAACAGTGCTAATCGTTGGACACCAGATGTTCCTATGGTTGTTCCAGAAATCAACCCAGAGCATCTTGAAGTTATTAAATATCAGAGAGAAAGACTTGGTACTAAGAGAGGATTTATCTGTGTTAAGCCTAACTGTTCAATCCAGAGCTACACACCTGCTCTTAATGCATTAAAGGAATTCGGACCAAAGCTTGTTGTTGCAACAACATATCAGGCAATCTCAGGTGCTGGTAAGACATTTGAACAGTGGCCAGAGATGGTTGAGAATATCATCCCTTATATTGGTGGCGAGGAAGAAAAGTCTGAGAAAGAGCCTTTAAGATTATGGGGTAAGATTGAGGATGGAAAGATTGTTCCTGCAAGTGATCCGGTTATTACATGTCAGTGTATCAGAGTTCCAGTTCTTGATGGACATACAGCAGCTGTATTTGTTAACTTTGAGAAGAAGCCAACTAAGGAACAGATTATTGAAAAGTGGAGAAGCTTCAAGGGAGTTCCACAGGAACTTAATCTTCCAAGTGCTCCAAAGCATTTCATCCAGTATCTTGAAGAAGATGACCGTCCACAGGTTAAGCTTGATGTAAATTATGAGAACGGAATGGGTGTTTCACTTGGCCGTTTAAGAGAAGACAGTGTGTTTGATTATAAGTTTGTTGGTCTTTCACACAACACATTAAGAGGTGCAGCAGGTGGAGCTGTTCTTATTGCAGAGCTTCTTAAGGCACAGGGTTATATCACTCCTAAGGATGCAGAATAATTAAATTCTAATACACATACCAGAAAAGAGATGTCAGAGATGGCATCTCTTTTTACTTGCTTAAAAACCTATTATGATATAAAATTATGAAACGACTTAAAGAGTAAAGAGGGGACATTTACATTGAAGGAAAATTATTTTTATGCAATGCTGTCGAGAATGAAATATATTAACAGATGGGGACTTATGCAGAATACACGCCATGAGAATCTGTGCGAGCATAGTCTTGAAGTGGCATTCATAGCACATGCATTGGGAATTATCAACAATGAGATATATGGTGGGAATATTAATGCTGAAAGGCTTGCAATTCTTGGAATGTATCATGATGTTACAGAGATAATTACGGGTGATCTTCCGACTCCTGTAAAGTATTACAATCCGGTTATAAGAAATGCTTATAAGGAAGTAGAGCATGTTGCAGAGGAGCAGATGCTCTCAGGTCTGTCATCTGATATAAGAGCACATTATAAGGGTGTGTTATCAGAGACAGAAGAGGAAGAAGAACTCTGGAAATATGTAAAGGCGGCTGATAAGATGTCAGCTTATATCAAATGTCTTGAGGAAAAGAAGTCTGGTAATATGGATTTTGCTGATGCGGAAAAGACAATATATCAGGCTATTGTTGATATGAATATTCCGGAAGCAGATTATTTTATAAAAGAATATATACCAGCTTATATGGGAACTCTTGATGCTTCAGGAGAATAATAATTGTGTAATAGACACAGAAATGAGGGATATAATGGGAAAATCCGTATATATCGCGGAAAAACCAAGCGTGGCGCAGGAGTTTGCCAAGGCACTGCATGTGAACTTCACAAGAAAAGACGGATATCTTGAGGGTGGAGACCATATTGTGACATGGTGTGTAGGACATCTGGTAACTATGAGCTACCCGGATGCATATGATCCTAATCTGAAAAGATGGAGCTTTGACACCTTGCCATTCATACCAAAGGAATTTAAGTATGAGGTTATACCTGCAGTTGCGAAACAGTTTAATATAGTTAAAGACATTCTTACAAGGGATGATGTTGAATATATATATGTGTGTACCGATTCAGGACGAGAGGGAGAATATATATACAGGCTTGTGAGGCAGGAGGCAGGCGTTAAGGGAAAGAAAGAGCGCCGTGTGTGGATTGATTCGCAGACCGAGGAAGAGATTCTTAAAGGAATTAATACAGCCAGAGATATATCTGAATATGATAATCTGAGTGATTCAGCGTATCTTCGTGCGAAGGAAGATTATCTTATGGGAATTAATTTCTCAAGAGTTCTTACATTAAAATATGGACGCAATATTGCTAATTACCTGCACCTTGACAGGGCAGTTGTATCTGTCGGAAGGGTTATGACATGTGTTCTTGGAATGGTAGTAAGAAGAGAACGGGAGATAAGAAGCTTTGTAAAGACACCGTTCTACAGAGTTATTGGACAGGCACAGGCTGAAAATTCAACATTTGATGCAGAATGGCGCGTAAGTGATAAAAGTATGTATGCCGGTACGCCATATTTATATAAGGATAATGGTTTTAAGGACAGGGAAAAGGCTGAGGAACTGGTTAAGTTCTTATCTGATCCACTGCCGGCACAGGGAGTAGTTGATTCTATAGAGAGAAAGAAAGAAACCAAGAATCCACCGCTTCTGTACAATCTTGCCGAGATTCAGAACGAATGCAGTAAGCTGTTTAAGATAAGCCCTGATGAGACCCTTAATATTATTCAGGAGCTGTATGAAAAGAAACTGGTTACTTATCCAAGAACTGATGCGAGAGTGTTATCAACAGCGGTAAGTAAGGAAATACATAAGAATATAGGCGGACTTAGGAATTTTCCCCCTGTGAAGGAGATAGCAGAGCATATATTACAGAATAATATGCAGAAGGGAATTGAAAAGACAAGATACTGCAATGATAAAGCAATAACAGACCATTATGCGATTATTCCGACAGGACAGGGGTTTAACAATTTAAAGAATTTGTCAGTTACAGCTGCGAGAACCTATGAGATAATTGTAAGAAGATTTTTAAGTATATTCTATCCACCGGCTATTTATCAGAAGGTAAGTATTACCAGTGATGTAAAGAATGAAAAGCTGTATGCTTCATTTAAAGTGCTTGTAGATGAAGGGTATCTTAGCGTAGCTAAGAACTCATTTGCAAAGGCGAGAAATGACGCAAAAGTAAAGGAAGATGATAGTGCCGATAATAAGGATGATAATAAATGTGATGCAGCTTTATTTGAGGTATTGAAAAAATACAGAAAAGGTTCTACAATCACATTTAATGGGTTTAATATCAAAGAAGGTGAAACATCACCTCCTAAGAGATATAATTCAGGTTCTATTATTCTTGCAATGGAGAATGCAGGACAGCTTATTGAAGATGAGGAACTGCGTGCCCAGATTAAGGGTAGTGGAATAGGAACAAGTGCTACCAGAGCTGAAATCCTTAAAAAACTTAATACTATTAAGTATATTTCTATTAATTCTAAGACACAGATTATTACACCTACATTTTTAGGTGAGATAATATATGATGTTGTAGACAATTCTATCAGGCATCTGCTTAATCCGGAGCTTACGGCAAGCTGGGAAAAAGGACTTACAGGTGTAGCAGAGGGGAATATTACAGCAGATGAGTATATGGAAAAGCTTGATGGTTTTGTTTCGAGAAGAACAAGGGCTGTTATGGCATTAAGGAATCAGGCGGGGCTTATAGGACTTTTTAACGAGACCGCTAAGAATTATAAGTAAATGAGTGAAAGGAATTAAATATATGTGCGGAATTGCAGGATATGTAGGGGACAGAGAAAGCGCAGATGTACTTGTAGATGCATTATCTAAGCTTGAATACAGAGGATATGATTCAGCAGGTATTGCAGTATTTGATCATGGTAATATCAAGGTTAAGAAATGTAAAGGAAGACTTGCCAACCTTGTTGAGAAGATGGATGAAGAAGGAAAACCACAAGGACATGTTGGAATTGGCCATACAAGATGGGCTACACATGGGGAACCATCAGATATCAATTCACATCCACATGGCAATAAGAGAGTTACTATTGTACATAATGGTATTATTGAGAATTACAAGAAGCTTAAGGATTTTCTTATTGGAGAGGGATATAGCTTTGCAAGTGAAACAGATACTGAGGTTGCAGCAAAGTTGCTTGATTACTACTATGATGGGGATCCGATGAAGACTATTGCAAAGGTGTTATCAGAGATTAAGGGTTCATACGCACTTGGAATTATGTTCAGGGATTTCCCTGATGAAATATTTGCAGTAAGAAAGGACAGTCCTCTTATTGTTGGTGTTGGAGAACATGAGAATTTCATAGCATCTGATGTACCGGCTATTATTCATTACACAAGAGATTATTATCTTCTTGACCAGAATGAGATTGCAGTTATTAAGAAGGATTCAGTTAAGATATATGATGTTCATGGCAATGAGATACATAAGGAATTAAATACAGCTGACTGGGATGTTGATGCTGCAGAAAAGGGCGGTTATGCTCACTTTATGCTTAAGGAAATCCATGAGCAGCCAGATTCTGTAAAGAGAACTATCATGCCAAGAATTACAGATGATATGCCTGATTTCAGTGCCGAAGGATTCAATCCTGACAAGTTGAAAAGTTACAAGAATATATATATTGTTGCGTGTGGTACAGCAATGCATGCCGGAATGGTTGGTAAATATATAATAGAGAAGATAGCAAGAGTATCTGTAACTGTTGATATTGCATCAGAGTTCAGATACAGAGATCCTCTTATTAATGAAGGTGACCTTATGATTGTTATATCACAGTCAGGTGAGACTGCTGATACTAAGGCTGCACTTGAACTTGCAAAACAGGCAGGCGCTGATACTATGGCAATCGTTAATGTTAAGGGTTCTTCAATTGCTAGAGAAGCAGATATGGTTGTATATACACATGCAGGTCCTGAGATTTCAGTTGCTTCAACTAAGGCATATATGGTTCAGATATCAATTATGTATTTAATTGCATTTGAATTAGCTTATGCTAATGGAAAGATGGATGAGGCAGAATGCAGCAGATACACTAAGATGCTTGAAGAAGTACCTGAGGTTATTGAAGAAGCCATTGCACTTGAGAGTAAGTGTCAGTTTGCAGCTTCTAAGCTTATTAATGCGGACAGTCTTCTTTATATAGGACGAGGTCTTGATTATGCACTCAGTATGGAAGGCTCTCTTAAGTTAAAGGAGATATCTTATATTCATTCTGAATCATATGCAGCAGGAGAGCTTAAGCATGGAACTATCTCGCTTATTACAGAACAGATGCCTGTAATTGCAATAGCAACACAGAAGAATCTTGAGGAAAAGACTATAAGTAATATTAAGGAAGTTAAGTCAAGAGGAGCATTTGTAGTGCTTATTGCAGAACCAGAGCTTGATATTGAGGATGGAGTGGCAGATATTGTTATTAAGCTTCCACAGGCAGACCAGCTTCTTATGCCTATGGTTGCGGCAGTCCCATTACAGCTTATTGCCTACTATACAGCAGTTCTTAAGGGTAACGATGTAGATAAGCCAAGAAACCTTGCAAAATCTGTTACTGTTGAATAATTGATATAAAGAGGATATTTGATATGAATAATGATGCATTAAAGATAAGTAATCTGTATGACCTTAATGAGACTATTGCAGCAAAGGTATTTGAAGACTGTACATATCCATGGGAAGTACTTGTGAAGATTGGTGATTTTATTGTAGAACTTGGCAATGCACTGCCAGAAGATGAATATGAGAAGCGTGGGGAGAATATATGGGTTCACAGAACTGCAAATGTATTTCCATCAGCTTATATTGCAGGACCTGCAATTATCGGTAAAGATGCCGAGGTAAGACACTGTGCATTTATCCGTGGAAAAGCTATTGTAGGTGAAGGCGCTGTTGTTGGTAATTCAACTGAGCTTAAGAATGTAATTCTTTTTAATAAGGTACAGGTTCCACATTATAATTATGTTGGAGATTCAATTCTTGGATTCAAGGCTCATATGGGAGCGGGCTCTATAACTTCTAATGTTAAGTCTGACAAGAAGCTTATTACTATTAAAGGACCTGACTGCAATATTGATACAGGTATCAAAAAGATTGGTGCTTTTCTTGGAGATAATGTTGAGGTTGGCTGTGGCAGCGTACTTAATCCTGGAACAATTGTTGGAAGAGAGAGTAATATTTATCCGCTTTCAAGCGTAAGAGGCTTTATTCCGGCAGGTTCTATATATAAGAAGCAGGGCGAAGTAGTAACTAAGAGATAATTATGTGAAATTTTTGTTTTATTAATGTAAAAATGTTGTGTCTCACATTGACTAATGCAAAAGTTTGTGAGAAAATAGTCAAGGCTTGGACGACGGCTTCTGGCCGTCGTTTCATTTATAGTAAACACTATGAATTACGAAAGGAGTAATAAGATGATTTACACACAGGAAGTAGAGAATATGTGTCCAGTAGCACAGGGCGTTCATCATGGAGCAGCTCCAGTGCCAACAGAAGGTAAATGGGTACAGAATAAGAAGGTTGAAGATATTTCAGGTTTTACACATGGTGTAGGCTGGTGTGCTCCTCAGCAGGGTGCATGTAAGCTTACTCTTAATGTTAAGGAAGGTATCATTCAGGAAGCTTTAGTTGAGACTATCGGATGTTCAGGTATGACACATTCAGCAGCTATGGCAGCAGAGATTTTACCAGGACTTACAGTTATGGAAGCTCTTAACACTGACCTTGTCTGTGATGCAATTAACACAGCTATGAGAGAGTTATTCTTACAGATTGTTTATGGAAGAACTCAGAGCGCATTCTCTGAGGGTGGACTTGCAGTTGGTGCCGGTCTTGAAGATCTTGGTAAGGGACTTCGTTCTCAGGTTGGTACTATGTATGGTACATTAAAGAAAGGTCCTCGTTACCTTGAGATGGCTGAAGGTTATGTAACAGGTATCGCCCTTGATAAGGACAACCAGATTATCGGTTACAAGTTTGTCAGCCTTGGTAAGATGACAGACTTCATTAAGAAGGGTGATGACCCTACAACAGCATATGAGAAGGCTTGCGGACAGTACGGAAGAGTTGCAGATGCTGTTAAGATTATTGACCCAAGAACAGATGAAGAAGTTAAGTAAGGAGGACAATTAGAATGGCTTTATTTGAATCATATGAGAGAAGAATAGATAAGATTACTTCAGTTCTTAATAGCTATGGTATAGCTAGTATTGAAGAAGCTGAAAAGATTACTAAGGATGCCGGATTAGATGTATATGCTATGGTTAAGGGTATCCAGCCAATTTGTTTTGAAAATGCATGCTGGGCTTACACAGTAGGTGCAGCAATCGCTATCAAGAAGGGTGCAAGAAAGGCTTCAGAAGCTGCTGCAGCTATCGGTGAAGGTCTTCAGGCATTCTGTATTCCAGGTTCAGTTGCTGACCAGAGAAAGGTTGGTCTTGGACATGGTAACTTAGGAAAGATGTTACTTGAAGAAGAGACAGAATGTTTTGCATTCCTTGCAGGTCATGAATCATTCGCTGCTGCTGAAGGTGCTATCGGTATTGCAGAGAAGGCTAACAAGGTTAGACAGAAACCTCTTAGAGTTATCCTTAACGGTCTTGGTAAGGATGCTGCTAAGATTATCTCAAGAATTAACGGATTCACATTCGTTGAGACAGAGATGGATTATTCAACAGGCGAAGTAAAGGAAATCTCTAGAACAGCATATTCAGATGGTCTTCGTTCTAAGGTTAACTGCTACGGCGCTAACGATGTAACAGAAGGTGTTGCAATCATGTGGAAGGAGAATGTTGATATATCTATCACAGGTAACTCAACAAACCCTACAAGATTCCAGCATCCAGTTGCAGGTACATATAAGAAGGAAAGACTTGAAGCTGGAAAGAAGTACTTTTCAGTAGCTTCAGGTGGTGGTACAGGACGTACACTTCACCCAGATAACATGGCAGCAGGTCCTGCTTCTTATGGTATGACAGATACTATGGGACGTATGCACTCAGATGCTCAGTTCGCAGGTTCTTCATCAGTTCCAGCTCACGTTGAAATGATGGGATTAATCGGTATGGGTAATAACCCTATGGTTGGTGCTACTGTAGCTGTAGCTGTTTCCATTGAGGAAGCTGCTAAGAACGGTAAGTTCTAAGTTTTACGATTTTGATATGTGTACAATTTTAATGTGTACACATTAAAAAAAGGCATTTGTACACATTTTGTACACATTAGGATTTAATGTGTACAATGAGATGTGTGTACAGATGCCTTTTTATTATAGTGTATTTAATATGTCCTTGTTGCGCTCACGCATGGTTTCTGTGACATGGGCGTATATATCAAGAGTGGTTGCTACATTTTTATGTCCCAGACGCTCTTGTACATATTTAACATCAGCTCCTTTGGCAAGTAAATTAGAAGCGTGTGTATGCCTGAGAGAATGGAAATCAAGCTCAGTGAAGCCAAGCTTGTGATGAATAACATTAAAACAGTGCATCATGGTTCTTGGCTGAATCCATGAGCCATCATCTCTTACAAGCACCATATGCATTGATTCGCCAGCCGGCTCATAAGTAAGTCTCTTAGAGTCATCTTCAAGTGTCTCACAGTAGATATAATTGTAATATTCATTATAGTACTGTTCACATTCCTTTTCATGTTCGTACATCCTTTTAAGTTCTGAAAGCGTTGTATCATCAAGTTCTATGGTACGAAATGAATCATATTTAGGGTTTTCCAGATACCATTTATCATCATGATTCTGTACCTGTCTGTTAATGCTTAATATTCCATTATCAAAGTCTATATCATCCCACATAAGACCAAATATCTCACCCAGACGCATGCCGCACCTATAAGCGAGAAGAAGTGGCATATGATATATATGCCCTTGTGCAAATGTTTTAAAGACAGTATCAAGCTGCTCATTAGTCCATACGACTCTTACTTTCTTTTTGGTTTTAACCTCTGCCTTTGCTCTTGGAAGCGGAAGAGAAATAGTTGCAGAAGGGTCATCATTAATAAATCTTGCAGTAGTCTTTGCGTAGGCAAATGACTTGGTAAGAATGCCCTTAACATTGCCGAGAGAGTTTCGCGACATTCCGGTATTAAAAAGATTATTTATAAGCTCCTGGAGAAGACTTGGCTCTATGTCTTTAAGATAATATGAACCAATAGCCGGCTTTATATATAAATCAATTTTCTTTTTGTAAGTTGATGCCGTATTAGCTTTAAGATTGACCTTGCAATAATTATCAATCCAGTAATCCATGTAATCAGATACAGAGATATTAGATGGAGTGAAGCTCTTGCCAGTCTGTTTATATTGTGTGTATGCGACCATACCGGCTTCATATGCCTCAGATTGGTTCTTAAATCCGCTCTTTGTAATCCACTTCCTTTTGCTATCTACAGGGGCAGATTCGAAACGATAGGCCCATAGATTGCCACGCTTATATGTAAGGACCTTAGATATTTTCTTTTTCATATTAATCATTCCTTTCTGTTTTTGGGGAAGTTGCACTGGTGCAACAGTAAAAATGGGTATAAAAATAACACCTACTTGCAAAAGCGGTGTTCGGAATGATATAATACGGCTTGTCTAGGGCGATATTATATCATAGGCACAGCTTATGTAAGTATCGTGGTAAAAGCTCTTGTGTTGGTAGCACAGGGGCTTTTATTTAGTTATATCTTATTGTGTAATCTTTTTTTTCGATAATGCTTAGCATTATATTTTCTGGATTTCCTGTAATTATGCTTAACGATGAATTGATTATTGCAATATTCTAATGTGGCAGCAGCATTACTATCAGAGAATATTGAGGAACTAGGGAATAATTCATGATATTTTTCATAATCAATATTTCCATTAGCGTCTATAATTTGTGAAACTTTGTATTTGATATTGTGATTGGTAAGTTCAATATCATCATTAAAACCAATAGCATCAGTCAGATGCTGTATATCATTAGGGTACATCATAACATGTTGAGAAAAAGAACTATTAAGAATACTTATGACATTATTAAAAGGACATTTATAATTAAATAATGACAATAGGTTAACTAGCTTAGCTATTCCATATGTATTTTGCAATCCAGAAATATCATAATTTTCCTTTTTGAGCTCTTTAATAGCTTTTTTACCAACAGATACAGTGTTTTTAGGAATAAAAGAATACATACATTTTCCGTGTGCAGCCATATTTCTATAATCTAAGAAAAAAATAAGGGATTCCATAAATAAAGATTTTATTTCTTGGCGTTCAGCTATTGATTTTGAAACGCCATAAGCTAACATAATTAGTTCTGTTTTAACATCTGGTTTTAGTATTCGTACAAAGTTAAAAAGCGTACTCATATATACTTGCTTTAATAAAATCCAAGGTGGAACATTGTTATATTCTTTTAAGTGGTAATTTACAGGAGGTTTTGGATTGTCTATTACATATTGTAATTGCTTTAATATTTCGTTTTTACTCCAATGAGGATTTTTTGACTTAGTATTAATATAATTTTTTGAATCTAAATATCTTATATGCTTAGAAGAGTAATTCTTCGCTATAACATAAGATATTAAACTTCTCATATGTTCTTCTAAATCAACAAGAGCAATCATTATCATTTGTCTAAGGGTCTTGTCAAATTTAAAAAGAGAAAAAATCTGTTCGAATGAAACGCCAGGTTTAAATTCCTCATTATGGTTATCTAGTTTTATTACATAATTTTTCTTATATCCATTAATAACTTCATAATAGTCATATGTCATAAGAATATATTTTGCAAGTTTTTCATCATTAATGATTAATTTTCGTTCTTTTAGTAGCTCTATTTGTTGATCGATTGTTAAAAATTCTTGTGGGTTTTTATTCATATGCATTCTCCTAAAATGAAAATAGAGGACTTGAGATAATTATCTCAAGTCCTCTATTCACAGCCAAACAAGTTAGCCATATCTTCTTGAGATATATTAATCTATTATGAATTAAAAGTCAATAAATTTACTGACTCTGAATGTATAATTTCTAATACATTTTTTACACATTCATTTCAGGTACATTTTCAATTAATTGTAATAACTGTTCTTTTTCACTCATATTAATACCTCCATATATTATTGTCTCATTTTCAAACTTTCTCTATACTATTCTGTATCTGGGATATCACATTCTTAATCCCCAGTTACTAGCAGACAATCTATTATATTGATATTGTGTTAATCTTATCGGAAGAGAGTTATATGCTTGGATTATTTGCTGATAATTAAAGCATGGACACAAACAATAAACAGAAGCATATGAGTCAATCCTCTTTTTTAGTTCCATTTGATTCAAAATATAATTATTTCCTACTCTTCGGTAGAATGACCACCAAGGATTATTGGCTGCACTTACTTGTAATCTATGACAACCGAAAGGGTTTTCGGTCATATAACTAGCACCATAACAAAAATGTGGGTCACCACTTCTGCATTTATCACCATAACAATAATTCAACTTACCTATTATCTTTCTGTCAATGACTTTCCCGTTTATTATAGTAAAACTGGATTTCCATGTGCTAACCAATTCATATAAGCTTATAAAAGCGAGATATTCTTGTGGAGCACTCGAGTATATAGCCTGATGAAGAATGATTCCATTATCCGTTTGAGTATGATATTGCGGAGCCTGCTTGGCAAGAGTGACAGCTTTCATGTAATTTTCCGAAGAGGATTTTCCAAAGCAGATTGATATATACCAATCTGGGAAAACTATGTGAGCATCTTTTGTTTGCGGTGCATCCAAATTATTTGATATTGATGAAGAGCAGTCTGTTTTATCAGAATATGAAGGCGAATATTCTGTAGGCTCATTAATGGGTTGCTGTGATATTGTTGAATAATTCAAGTTGGCAACAAAATTTTTAATATCTTTTTGGACAGAAGGTATATTATATTGCATAACTAATGTATTATATATCTTTAATAGGTTGTTATCAGAAGAAGAAAAAACTATAAAAGAATTATCAATAAATTCTATAACGATGTATTTTAAAGAGAGAAATACATTATTTCATGAGTAGAATAAATATATTTGTTTCCACCAAAGAAATCTATAAACAATTTATCTTCAAACATTCCAACATTACAAGTTAATTGGCGTTCATACTGAAGACCATTTATGTATGAGAGCGTAATATAAAATTTATTGTTAGTTAAAAATTTTGCAGCCTTTTTTAAAGATTTTAGCTTTTTCTTATCTATAAGCATATAAAGCATTCTCCCCCTTTAATGTTTAATTTATGTTGTGTGCATATATTTCAATCATATCAACATCTTTGCACTGTCTGTCATAATCTCCATTTTCAATGTGTGTTAATTCATGATGATATGATTTAAGATGTTGTTCTCGGTTTAGCCGAGAATTAAGCACGATTGTAAAAGAATCATCATTATTATTAACAGTGTATGCTTTTATTGTAGGAGGCATATCTGCGTAAATAACATTAGTAGTAATATTAATCATCCCCTTTATTTGACATTCTATCTATCATCTGCTTAACAAAGTCGATATCTTCTTTCTTAACCTTGCGAGAAGCGTCAAAGAGAACTTTGTATTCAGGATTCTCATACATAAACTGAGCCATATCTCTGGCATCATCATCAAGGTAGTAGGTATCTTCATTCCTGTTATCTTCGATTAGATCTCCGACATTTACATGTAAGTAGTTTGCTATATCTATAATAACATCAACCTTGGGGACTCTTAATCCAGCACACCAATTTGATACTGTGGATTTGTCAAAACCAAGGTCATTAACTAAATCAGATTGTGTTTTGTTATTCATCATTAAATAGTATTTAAGCATTTCTGCAAATTTATTGGTTCCCATTTAGTTCAGCTCCTTTCTATAGCATTATTATAACAAAAAGAAAACTTAAAGCAAGCAAAAAGCAAAAAAAGTTTTCAAAATGTATTGACAGTTTTCAAAAAGGGGAGTAGTATAATCGTGAAAGGAGGATATGAATGTTGGAAAAAGTAGCAGAACCAATTAAAATATCACTGGCAGCAGCTAGAGTAAATGCACGAAAGACGCAGGCCCAGCTTGCAGAAGAAATGGAAATATCAAGAATGACACTGGCAAATCTGGAAAATGGAAAAACACAAATTAGCAAGGCACAATTACATCTTTTTTGTGAGTTATGTAATATACCAGTTGCTAATATTTTTTTGCCTTACAAGTTTTCGGAATGAAAACATTTATCTATTCGAGGAGGTGAGAGAAGAGTGAATAGCCTGAAAATTAATTTCGATAAAGAAGAACTTGAAATTGATGGAACAAAAATTACAAAGCCATTTATTGTAAGCGTTCCACATGATGATGGCTATCAAAGAACAAAGGTATTTAATCATAAGAATGGATGGAAAGCAGGAGAAAAACTTCCCTGTATTTCAATAACAAGAACTTAATACAGGGAAGAATAAGATATTCATAGAAGAATTTTATAGCTTTTAACTCATTGTTTTCAAGAACATAGTCATCCATATAAATTTTTAAATACTGTCCATCCGGTGAAACGAGCGTGTCTCCAACTGATACTGTGCCAAGATATGAAGAGGGGACTAAAACAAAAGCTCGTCCTTGTTCAGTAATGGGAAGACCTTCACAAGTTCCAATTTCAGTAAAGTCGTTGATGATGGTGTATGTAATTGGCATAAATAAACTCCCTTCTTAGAAACTAGGTGCTGCAACACCAGTAATTAAAGTATAGGAGTAAAAGAACATTTGCACAAGTAATTATCTATTGAGGAGGTGAGAGAGTAATTAAGCATAAAACCCACAAATATATAATTCGCAGTTATGAACCATTTATGGAAGAGAGAACAAAGACATTTATTCAGGCGTTATCAGCTATAAAGAAAATGAAAGTATCAGGTATTAAGCATTATGAAGTTATAAGGATACCATTCAGAGAGAGGCATCCTAACTTCCCAATATATTTTTCAATAGCTGTGCTAGTAATGGTAATGCTTTAAATACCAAGAAAGGAGCAGACAATGATCATAAGAACTGAATATGCCAATTTTGGCAAACCGGAAGATTTACTCCGGTATATGCAGGAAGAAAACATTGAGACTGTAACAGTAGAGTCGGAATACTGGGAAGCCAAGCTTGCTCCTATGAAGATGACACAGAAAGATGTAGAAGACTGGGTGAAGATGAAGGAGGAGTAAATGAATTATACGGCAATAGCTATAACAGCAATTATCTGCATAACAATATTGGTGTTATGCCATGAACCTAAGAGGAAATAGATTAAGGAAAGGAGCAAGTTATGAAGATAGCAACAATAAAGAGAGAGCCGGAGGATATGGTGTATACAGTGGAGGAAGTGGCAAAAATCATGCGAGCTTCTAAACAGTATGTTTATACACTTATCAACGCAAATCAGATAAGGGTGCTTAAAATCCCTCATACAAGAATAAGAAAGTCAGAGCTTGAAAGATTCTTCAGGGATAATGAGGGAAAGGATTTAACGAATCCGAATGAACCAAAGAATATTGTAATTTAGGAAAGGAAAATAATATGCGACGAGTAGGTTTGATAATTTCGTACAACAAGAGAATTAATGAGAATCTTAGGAATGGTAACACGGAGCTGGCTGCTAAATGGTACACAAGGTTGAGATTGTTGGAGATATTCAGCTTTGTGCCGGAAGGAGCTTACAGGCTTCCAACCATATAAAAAGAGCCGCTGGACCGGCGGCTCTAGTACTTAGAACATTAAATGCTCTGCAAATATAACAATATTATTGTATCAGAAATGTTCAAGTACATCAAGAAAAATTAATAAAATGGTCTTTTTTCTTGGGCTTGTAATGAATATTAACAAGTCTGCGAAAAAGATTATTAAAAGGGGTGTACATGAAAAGAAGAGGTACAAGGTACATTCCCTATGACTATGAAGCGGCAATTGATAAATCTGTAGAAGATATGAATGAGGTCTTCATGGAGTACATGCTGAAGACCAAATACAGGTGTGTCTACACATGTAAGGAGATCCGGGCAGGTAATCAGCTTGAGATAGAAATATATCCAGAGTTCACCAGGAAAGAGGACATTCCGGAAGAAGGAAGGATTAAGGATAAAGAAACTCAAAGAAACCTGAACAATAAGAATGCCATTAAATATTGTGGAAGACTGATTATAGAGAATTTCACAAATGATGATATATGGATGACGCTTACATATGCAGAAGGGAATGAGCCAGCTTGCTGGGATGAGGCTGTAAAAAATATGACTAATTACATCCGGCGGATTAATTACAGACGCAAGAAGTTAGGTCTGCCTAAAGCCAAGTACATATATGTTACAGAACATGATCCTGATGCAAAGATACGCTGGCATCATCACGTCATTATGGATGGGCTTCTTGAAAGAGATGTATGTGAGAAGTTGTGGAAGCTGGGAGAGCGTTCCCAGTCAAAGCGACTTGAGGAAGATGCTTATGGTCTTGTAGGAATGGCAAAGTACATAACAAAGGACAAGCACCGACAGAAAAATGAGAAGCGGTGGAACTGCTCTACAGGACTTAGACAGTTCAGAGTTCGTAAGGTCCGTTCTAAGAGAAAAGGCGGAAATGGGCGGTATGTTCCTGTAAGCAAATATATAGACACATTTGTAAGAGATAAGGCTGCAAGGGAAGCAGAAATACAAGCCTGGCATCCAGAATATTCTCTTCTGGAATCACAGGTTTATTACAATGGAGTTAATGGAATGTTTTATATAACAGCGAGACTCCGGGATTGGAGAAAGAGAGATGCAAAAGGTAGATGTATACATCCAAACGACAGCTAAAGGACCAGCGGTCCGTAAGCATGCCGCATACATGTATGTATTAAAGATTGTCGTCAATGGCAAGGAGTTTATCCGCAACGGCAAAAGTGTACTGGAGAATGTAACAGAGAATCAGATAGCATTGCAGGCAATAATACATGCTCTTATGCGTTTCCACGAAAACTGCGAAATCCGCATAAATACAGAATGTGAGCATGTGTTAAACAGCTGTCGTAATGCTTGGCCACAACAGTGGGAGAAGGCTGGCTGGATAAAGAAGACAGGCAAACCGGTAAAGAACGCAGACCTGTGGCAGCAGTACCTTAATGTAAGCCGCGGACATGTAATAAGCTGGTCGGACGAGAAACATGAATTTAGTAAGTGGATGAATTATGAGCTTGGGAAGATGGAGGCAGAATGGATGAAGTAAAGATAAAAAAGGAGCTGGAGCGTCTTAAGTGGCTAAGGAAAGCAGCATATATGATGCCACCATGTAAAACGGCAGACGAAACAAGCATTAAGGTTACTAACCTTACCCTTCTTGGAGGGCAGATTGCAAAACTAGAGCGGGAATTGTATGTATGCCAGCATCCAGAAGTAGACAATTAAGAAGCAAGAGTGGTGCAAAGCCGCATAAATACAGAATCGGAGCAGCATTTTACTCCAAATATATCTACACGGTACTTATTCACACACAGATTAAGAATATATCACAGTTTTTTATTATCTGGCATGGTTAGTCCTCCCGGTCATGCCGGGAGGAGAAAGGAGAAATGATGGAAAGTATAATGCAGGACATTAAAGAATGCTTCCTGTGCAGAGAAGAAATGATCGAAAACAATAATTTCAAAAGACTTCCGTCCAGTGACTTGGAGTGCCATCACATCATGCATGGTACGGCCAATAGGAAGATATCGGAGCATTACGGGCTTAAGGTGTGGTTGTGTCCGGAACATCACAGGACGGGCAAAGAGGCGGTACATAAATGCAGGGAAACAGACCTGAAGCTTATAAGAGCAGGTCAGAAGAGATTTGAGCAGATATTCAGCCACGAGGAATGGATGAATCTATTTATGAAAAATTATTTGTAGGAGGATATATGACACAGGAAACATTGTTACAGATAGGCAAGCTGGGGCTTGCAATTGAAGATGGTGCAAATATGGTACTGGATATGTACCGCGTTAAGGAAGAGCTTACCGGAGCAGATTTGTTTAAGGGAGAGCCGAGTGAAGACAGAAGCCATTACGCAGGATATACAGAGTTGTACAAGCTCCCAGGTATGAAAGATATAGCTGATGATGCGGCTGAATATATTAAGAGTCGCTTAGGTGAGGTTATCGAGGAACACTGTAAGTCTTTAGAAGCCTGTATTTCTGCATTGGGTAATACTGTAACAGCAAAAGCAGATAAGCCGGACAGAAAGGCGAAGACACCCAGCTAAGAAACAGAATGACAAGAATGGATTCTATTGTGCAAAATGCGGCAGTTATATTTCTACACTTACGATAGATAGGACTACGTGGGGATATAAGAAAGGCAGTAAGTATTACTGTTCGTATAAATGCATGCGAGAATCATGCAAATAAGGAGGAATAATTATGTTTGATACATTTGGAGAATTTGATAGTGCTGAAGAAATAAATAAGGCGGCAGCAGGACAGCTTGCACAGGGAGATACACAGGCTATAAGGGATATAGCAAGAGAGAATGGTCTTGATCCGGCTGATGCAGAGGACTATATAGACGGAGAAGTATCAGAGTTGTGCAATCCACTCATGGCGGCACTTGGAAAAATAAAGGTTGAAGAGGAGGAGCTTAAGCCGGTTGAGATAGTACAGGATTGGATAAATTATATAAAAGCACAGGTTACAGAGCATCCTGATATGGCTGTAGCGGTACGAAAGAAAGGAAAGACGGTGAAAGGCTGCATAGCAGAGCTACTTAAGTGGAGCTACAAAAACTGCTATGTGGTAGATAAGGATATTGTAAAGGCAGCAGGTATAGGCAACGCAAATGTGAAGATGGGAATACCAGGAATAGGACATGCTTACGAGATAATAAAGGCTTATTACCTTGGGGGAAAACAATGAGAAGAAAACAGATTATAGACTACGAAGGAGAAAAGCCCACAGGAAGACATAAGCTTACTCTTATAGCAGACATTATAAAGCTTGATGATGATTACCTGGTTGTAGACCTTTATAGTAAAAAAGAACTGATATATCGAGAAGCGTATTGTAGTACAGGCAGGTTCAATTATGACTACAGGGAAAATAAAGCCGACACAAAAAGCTATTGGAACAATCCAAATAGAACAACGATACATGAAGCGTATGTGACAGAAAAGGCATCAGGAGCAATAAAAAAATATGCAAAACAGATGAGTGTTAAATGTTATAACGATAAACCAACAGACATATTAGAAAGTATTGAATATAAAATAGACGGATTACAGGATGTAAGAAAAAAGAACCGTGCCAATGAGGAAAGAGATAAATTATTTGAATTACTCCCAGAAGAGCCTAGAATTCTTCAAATGCGTATAGAAAGCAAAGTGAATCAGGGGAATATTATATATTACAAAAGACATGGAATATATGCTGATTATCATTGTTGCCAGTGCGGAGAAGATTATATGCTAAGAACAGAACCATACGAAGGAATTGAACCGATACTGACATATCCCAAGCCGGAAAGATTAAAAGCTTTTGAATGTCCTAAATGTGGAGACAGTGCATTGCTTTATCCAATGGGGCATGCCAAGTGTACATACCAGAATTTTACGACATTTTTATATCAAGTGGCAGCAGACGGAACCCTGATTACAAGAATGTATGATGTGTTTGTAACAAGAACACCAGAAGGGGCAAGGAACATCGGAACAACAGAGTATGAGCGTGTATTTATGCGTCCCGGATATTGTAGAGAATATTATAGATACAATTCAGAAGACAAATGGCGTAAAGACAGAAATGCGGCATTTAGCAATGTAATAGATCTTATTGAGGTCAACTATGACTGCATAAAGGACAGCCAGATGAAGTATCTTCCACAAGATATGTATAAAACAATATACAGTACACCAGAAAGAATAGAACGAAAGTATCTGGCCCGGTATGAGACTGTGGAAAGCTTCGCGAGATGTCCACAACTGGAGACATTATTTAAAAATGATTTTAGAAATATATGTAAGAGAATTATATTGCAGAGAGGCAGCACAAACAAGGTCAATAAGCATGTAAAGGAACTGCATGAGATATTAAGAATGACTAGGACACAATTAAAGTACTTAAAAGAAAGTGGGAAAACGGAAACTATTGGATTGCAAGAACTTGAAACGTTCAAACAGATTGCTGATAAATACAAAATAAAAGAGCAGGATTATGACATGTTATTTGAACTGTATATGAGTTCTAACCAGACAGCATTAGAGTATTTATTAAGATTTCAGAGTGTTACAAAATTATGGAATATAGCACATAAGTATTTAGAAGATGACCATTTTGAAAATCTCAGGCAGGTACTTACAGAATATAAAGATTATCTTCGAGAACGTGAAGAAAATGGAGATGACTTAAGTAATACTGTTTATCTTAAGCCAAGAAATCTGTATGAAACATATACACGAATACGTCTGGAAGCCGAGCAGAGAAAAAATGAGAAGTATATCACTGAGATGCAGCAGAAATATCCGAATATAAAGAGCAGATCAATGAAAATACCTAAGAAATATACATTTAAGCATGAAGGATTAGTAATAAGGCCAGCCATAGATGCTAAAGAAATAGTATTAGAAGGGAGAATGCTTCACCACTGTGTCGGGAGTGATAACCAGCACTATCTGAAGGATTTTAATGCAGGGAAAGGCTGGATAATGGTAATCCGGGATATAAAGGAACCTGATACTCCATATATTACAGTAGAGTTAAAGAATGACAAGATAATGCAGTGGTATGGAGAACATGATACTAAGCCGGATAAGGAGATTATAGAGGAATTTTTAAAAGAATATAAAAAACACATAGCTAAGAAAGAGAGGAAAACAGCATGAATGAAGTGCTATACACAAAAACATTTAGTGAGTGGCAGCAGGAATTAGATACAGAGCTTGTAAGGAGTGCAGAAAGCTTTGTGAAGATAGGATATCTTCTTAAGGTTGCCAGAGATACAGACATACTTGCAAATACTGGATATGCGAATGTTGTGGAATTTGCGAAAGCCCGCTATGGTCTTGATAAGACGCAGGTATCAAGGTTTATACATATTAACGACAGATTCAGCGAGGGTGGAAATAGTGCAGAACTGCAGGACAGATATAAAGGTATGGGATATGCAAAACTGACAATCATGCTGCAGCTTCCTGATGAAATTAATGAAGAGATAAGCACAGATTTCTCCAAGTCTGAGATAGAAGATATCAAAAAAGAAATTGATGAGGAAAATAAGATATCTGATATCGAAGTATGGATGGAAGGTACACAGGAAGAGGCGGAAAAATATAACGAGCTTGGACAGGTTATGTATCGGCTTTTGCATGATATGCCTGAACTGTTTACCAAGATCACACAGTCTTCTATAGAAACAGAAGAACTGATGAATATATTAGCCCCATCAGGAGAGATGATATATTCGGTACGTATTCCGGGAACTGGTCGACTAATGTTAAGTATTAAGGTTAATACCGGAAGAATAACGATAACTAATGTGCGAAGCATGGAAAAGACAGAGTGGAACATAGAGGACCTTGCAGATTTTGTGGTAGACATACTTAGCAGAGCTGATACAGAAGATCCGGTTAAGGCGTGGACGAACATCTATGAAGAGGAATATCCGAAAAAAGCAGAAGTTGCACCGGTGCAACAGGAAAAGCCAGTGCAGAGGAAAGAAAAGAAGGTGCAGAAAGCCAAGATTGAGAAACCTAAGCCACAGCCGGTAGAAGAGAATGCGGAAGAGGAGCAGATACCAGGGCAGGACAGCGTGCTTAACCATCCGGAGTATTTACCGGAAAACACAGAAAAACCGAATTTTGAAAAAGATATGTCGAAAATGGTGGAAGAAACACATGATTTTAAAGAAGCACCTGAAGAGAAAGAAAAAACAGAGCCAGAAATGCCAACAAATGCGATAAATACAGAATGTGAGGACGAAGTAGACGCACTTGGAAACTATATGAATTGCTGGGAAGCAATATGTGATGCACACCGCAAAATTGCCCTGTTTATCGAGGATTACAGCACATCTGATATAACACCAGATAATATGCGAATAGAAGCAGCACGCATAAATGCGGTTACATTGGCAAAAGAACTGGAGCACCTAAAAGCTCTGTAGACCGCATAAATACAGAATATGGAGGTTAATATGACGACGGGAATAATATGTTTTATAGCCGGCTTTATAACGGCATGGGTAATATCAGCATTATGTAATGCAGGAAGGGGAAACTGGGATGAATAGAGATTGTATTATGATTAATCTGGAGCAGAAAGATTGTAAGGGACTTATTGAGTTATATTGTGCCAAGGAGGACAAGCCGTGTCCGTTCTATAAGCCGGCGGATAAATACAACAGAGATGGTAGCAGGAAAGGAGAAAGATAAGTGGAGAGTTTTATGAAAAAAATTTTAGTAGTCATGTTATGCCTAATATTATGTGTTGGAATGGCAGGGTGTACTAATACAGACACCGGCAGTAAAGACTATGATAGACATTCAAAATTGATTCAAATTGAGGGCGAGAATGATTTGTATTATTACTCTACAACTCATATTGTTTACATAACTTTTAATGAATGCGCAGGGTATTCTGGCTATGGATATATGGCGCCGTATTATTCAGAAAGCGGTAAATTATGTATTTATGACACTAAAAATAAAGCTATTATTGAAATAGGAGAATAGATAATGCGGAAAACTATTCCTAAAAAAATCAGAAAAATTGTGTATCAAAAATACAATGGCCATTGTGCATATTGTGGTTGCGAGATACCGGAAAAAGGATTTAATGTAGACCATCTGCATTGCTTAAGAAATTATGAGTATACCGAAGAATTCACGGGTATAGATGTACATGATATAAGCAATATGATGCCAGCCTGCGGCTCCTGCAATCGATACAAGGCAACGATGGATTTAGAGACATTTAGGGAACAACTACAAAAAATACCAGACAGGCTAAAAAGGGATGTGTGTACTTACAATATCGCTATGAGGTTTGGTATGGTTCAGGAAAAACGAGAGCAAATAAAATTTTACTTTGAAAAAGTGAATGAAACAGGAACGGCAGAAGTCACGAGCAAGGATTTTAAGTCTGAATACATAATTTTAAAAAATAAAATTAAGACGAAACAGTGCAGTATAGAATATGCACAAGGATATTTGTACTGTCTGATAAATATGCTTGCGATTGATGATGGTCTTTATGATGAATATTCAAGGGAAATAGATGATATAGGAAATGAGGTAATTATATGTGGAAAATAACAAAGAAAGATGGCAGCACAGTAGAAATAGAAAGAGATAACAGTCTTGTAATATACATAAATGAGCTTAATAACGAGGCAGATCTTGGTGAGATACTTAAGATTAAGAGGTGTAAGAGTGAGCAGAAGACGACATAAACACTTATGCGAGTATACCTTTTGTGAGCAGTGTTCTAAGAGTGTGGCAGCAGACGGAATATATACATGTAACAATAAGACGGTTATAGAGAACTACATGCCAACATCAGATTACTTCTGGTGTGATGGAGAGATGTTCATTAGGAGGGAACATGAGACTAATTGATGCAGATGAATTATTGTTAAAATTTAATAAAGTCTATGATGAAGCAGATGCAAAGTATCACGAATCAGATTTTGATAGCTTCTGGGGTGGCGGTTGTTCAATGATACAAGAAGTCATAAGAGAAACTGCAGAACAGCCAACAGCCTATGATGTTAATAAGGTTGTGAAACAATTAAAAGAAAGAAGCAAAGAGTTTAATTCTGGTTTGAGGTTGCATGGAAAACCGGAAAATATGCGTACTGATGAAGCAATTGAGATAGTAAAGGCAGGTGTAAAAGAAAATGGATAAAGTTCCTGCAGGTGCTTATACATATTCGGATTCATATTTAAAGCAATTGAGGAAAGCTGAATTAATTGAATATTACAGAAGAGTGGAAGGAAATTGGTTCAATGCCATTGAAACAAATAATATCCAGTATGATAATTGTAAGAAATTACTCAAGAATGAAAGAGATAAGACTATAAATGATTCAAAAGGAGCTGTAGCAAAGGCGATATGTATAGGCTGCGGATATCTCAAAGGTACAGAATGTACATATACTGGCCAGAATTGTGGAACTAGCAAACCAATGTTAGAAGTAGCCATGAAAGCATTAGATGAATTAAAGGTAGGTGATGAATAACTTGAAAAACAATAATATAAAAGCATTAGGAAGGAGAATGACAATGAACAATAATAAATGGCCTAAATGGTGTGGAGAAGATACTAGATGTGATGAAGTAGGAGAAGAAGGCTGTTGTTATCTTAATGATGATGGAGAATGTATAAAGACGGTTAAACAGGCAGGTGATGAAAGAATTGAAAAATAACAATATAAAAGACCTTCTTAAGCAGTACAATGATCTGGTTAAGGAGAAACAGGAAATACAGGCCGCGATTGATAAGATACAAAGAGAACTTGATAAAATGGAAGCTGAAGGGTATACGGAAAAGGACAGCGTTACCGGTGGAGATGGAGGTAAGCAGCATTTTGTTGTAGAAGGCTTCCCTTATCCGGCATATTCACGGAAGAGAACACTTCTTTTAGTGCGACAGCGGCAGCAGATAGATGTTAAAGAGAAGATAGATACACAGATAAACCTCATAGAAAAGTGTGTAAATGAAATTGACAACAGTAGAATGAGGCGGCTTATAACATTAAGATACATAGAAGGCTTATCCTGGGTGCAGGTAGCAAGAAAGATGGGAAAACACCACACAGCGGATGGCTGTAGAATGGCAGTAGAAAGATTTTTAGCAAAAATTTAAAGTTTGTTCGCTCTGTTCGTTTTGTCTGTGTTAATATCTAAACTGGACAAGCAAGATGGATGAGGTAAAGCATAATTTCTTCTTAATTAAATACCCCTGATGAGGCACTGGCTTAATGCTGGTGCCTTTTTTGTTGATTTTTGACATATATTGATATAATATTAAATAAATAAATTTATAGGGGGATATTATGGAACAAATTAATGAAAATTTCATTAAGGAATTATTGAATTATCAATTACCATATGTTAATGGGAATGTAAATTTTTGGATGGTGAGAACCAAAAAAGGATATTTTTATGATGAATATATAAATGATAGTTATGTGGCATTAGGGTGGAATATAATAGATTTAAGTACAGATATTGGTTCAATAGAAAAAGAGCAACTGGAAGTGCTTAAAGAAAATATTAAAAATATATATGGAGATAAAAGACCTGGTCAAGCAATTAGCAAATGTAAAAAATTTATGTATGAATTAAAGATAGGAGATATCATTATGATTCCAGGAATTCATGATGATAAAATAGCATTTGCGGAAGTAGGAGAATACTATGAAAGGGAGGATTTAAATGAAGAAAATGAAATTGAAGTAACGACCCAAATAGATATGGAAAATATACCAGTATATAGTGTTGAATGTCCATATAAAAAAAGACGAAAGATTAAAGTTATTAAAGTGATAAATTATAAAGATTTACATGTTAAATTATTGAAGGTATTGTCATCATATCAAGGGATATGTAATTTGAATGAATACGGAAAGTATATATTAGATATGATATATCCAATATATTATTGGCGTGAGGCATATTCGTTTCAAATGCATATAAACACAAGTAAACCAATAGATTTAACTTCTATAACAAAGGTTATGCAATGTGTAGATTGTTATATGAAAAAGGTTGTTGGAGATAACGAACTTTCTATTATGCTTAATCTTAATTCTAAAGGTGTAATTTCATTTACATCAGGCAAAAGAAATTTAGATAAGACATATAATGCAAAAAAAGATGAGGAAAAATATAGAAATAAAGGGAAATTATCAAAAACAATAATAGGTATTGTAGGTTTATACATAGTAATTAGTGGTGGAGAAATAGGAGATATAAAAATTCCCAATCCTATAGATATATATAAACAGATAAAGACAGTTGAAATTGAAGTTGAGGAGGAAAAACTGAATTTAGAAGAACAAAAAGTGGATTTACAAAATAAAGAACTTGAAAATTATAATAACAAACTAAAAGTTTATAAAGAAATGAAAGAAAGTGGAATATTGGATGATGATATTCAAGATTGTTTGGAAGAATTACAAAAGTATGGTGCTAATTTATTGATGGGTAATGATGAAAATTAATCATATAAGGAGAATTCCGGATGCTTATTTATGGAATTGTTATATTTATACTATTGTTTACAGTTATAAGATCATTAGTTGTACAATCCGTATGTAAATTGTGTAATGTTGAAAAAATATTTAAAACGAAAAAATGTTCAATTTGTGTTAATGTTTTTACTGATTTTGTCACTATAATTCTTTCATTGCTCAGCTATATGTTTTTAGTAAAGATAGGTCTTTGATTTTATAATTGTAGGATAATGAAAAAGACTGTGTTTTAACAATTTATTGGTTAAAATACAGTCTTTTATTAATTTTAAAAAAGCTGAAAGGAGCTGAGTGCATGACATTAACGAATAAACAGAAGCGGTTCTGCGAAGAATATCTTATAGACCTTAATGCCACACAGGCAGCTATCAGGGCAGGATATTCACCAAATACAGCAGAACAGACAGCATCAAGATTGTTAAGGAATGTTAAGGTTCAGGAATATATAGCGAAAAGACAAAAAGAGCTATCAAGGAGTACAGAGGTAACTCAGGAAAGAGTTATCAGGGAACTTGCTTTGATAGCTTTTTCTAATACAGCAGATTATGCACATGTAGTCGAGAAGAAGATGAAAGCAGAAGTAGGTGGCATACTTGTAGACATACTGAATGAAGATGGAAAACCTGCTACATATAGGACTGTAGAGCCAGTGTTGACAGAAGAGCTTACAGAAGAGCAGAAGCGTGCATTAGCTGTTATAAAAAAAGGGCGAGATGGATTAGAGGTCAAGCCGTGTGATAAGGTGAGGGCGTTGGAACTTCTTGGCAAACATCTTGGCATGTTTACAGACAAGATAGAAGCTAATGTTAATGATTCTGTAAAGAATGAGCTTGCAGAGCTTCTTGCTCAGCGCAAGGCAAGGGGTGAGCCTGATGCTTTTAAGTGATAAGTATTGGGATTACATAGATACACCAGCCAGAGCAGAATTCCTTGAAGGCTCTACTGCATCAGGTAAAACAACAACGGTTGCTGTGAAGTTTATCATGAATGTTGCGGAATCAGATATGAAGCTGCATGTTATAGCCGGTAATACAACAGGTGTTATTGAGAAGAATATCATCAATGCAGATATGGGATTGCTTCAGATATTCCCTAATTTGGAATACTGTGGAAACGGTGATAAAGAGAATAAACTTCCACATATTAAATTCAAAACTGGCAGTAGTACCAAGATAATATATATTCTCGGTTACGATAATGCCAGCAAGTGGAAGAATGCCTTAGGTTCACAGTTTGGCTGTGTGTGGGTGGATGAGTGCAACACAGCTAACATAGACTTCATACGAGAGATATTCGGACGTTCTGAATACTTTGTAGGTACACTTAATCCGGATGCGCCTACGCTGCCAATATATTCAGAGTACATCAATCACGCAAGACCAATTGATAAGTACAAGGCAGATGTGCCGGAAGAGATATGGAAGGACCTTAATGGCTGTGAGCCTATTAAAGACTGGGTATATTGGTTCTTCACATTTGAAGATAATATATCCATGACACCAGAGAAGATAGAACAGAAAAAATTGAGCTATCCTCCTGGTACTAAGATATATAAAAACAAAATATTGGGATTAAGAGGCAAGGCTACAGGTCTTGTCTTTTCTAATTTCTGCAAGAGACATGTTATTACGAAGGAACAGGCTAAGGCATTTATTAAGCGAGAATATGACGATAAGCAGACAGAATGGTTTGTAATATATACAAGCGGTCTTGATACGGCATATTCAACTAAGAGTCCTGATACTATTGCAATGTCCTATATGGGAATAACAAACAAAGGAAAGCTAATTATACTGGCAGAAAGGGTATATAACAATGCGGCTCTTGATATCCCCATAGCACCGTCTGATACAGTAAGAAATTACATAGACTTCTTGGAACGCAACAGAAAAGAATGGGGCGGCATGGCAAAGAACACGTTTGTTGACAACGCGGATCAGGCGACAATAACAGAATTTGCCAAGTATAAGAGAGAACATCATGAATGCCTGTATATATTCAATAATGCATATAAGAAAGTAACAATAATAGACAGAATTAACCTGCAGCTTGGTTGGATGTCCTTTAACGACGAAAAGGGCAAAGAGCCAAGCTATTATGTTGTAGATACATGCACGAACTACACAGGGGAACTGCAGGTATACAGTTGGCTGGAAGATAAAGACTGTGAGCCGGAAGATGGAAATGACCACATGGTAAACAGTACGCAATATGGCTGGATACCATACAGGGACAAAGTTGGAGTAGAGAACAGATAGGAGAGTGAGAGAGGTGAGCATATTTAATACTATGGCTGATAAGATAAGAGATGGAATAAGGACATGGTTGCGTGTGCAGCCGGCACAGAGAGGAATAATTAATATACAGGAAATCTTCGACTTTGAAGGTAATGCCATTAAGAATCAGATATGGTACAGAGGTGTAAGTGAGGAGCTGTCACAGCTGTATGATCAGATTGATGGAGATAAGACAAGATTCTGGGCTGCAAAATGTTCTCCTGGATTAGCAATAAGAAAGATACATGTAGGATTACCGGCAATGCTGGTTGATATGCTTGCGAGTATTGTTGTTGCAGATATGAACGAGATAGATGTTGGCAGCAGGCAGTCAGACTGGGATAAGATAGCAGAAGAAAACGATTTTGCAGAAATTGTAAAGCAGGCAATAACAGACACTCTTATTGTTGGAGATGGCGCATTTAAATTATCTATAGATACAAACCTAAGCCAGTATCCAATAATAGAGTTTTATCCCGGCGACAGGGTAGAGATAATAAGAGAACGCGGCAGAGTGAAAGAGGTTGTGTTTAAGACAGTATACACACTTAAGAATCAGGAATACATTCTGCTTGAAACATATGGCAAAGGCTATATCACATATATGCTCACAAGAGATAATAAAGAATGTGATATCAGCACTGTGCCGGAGCTTGCAGGTTTAAGACCAGTAACATGGGAAGATAAAAGCTTTATGATGGCCATACCGCTTATGTTCTATAAATCAGCGAAGTTTAAAGGTAGAGGTAAAAGTATCTATGACAGTAAGATAGATGAATTTGATGCGCTGGATGAAGCATGGAGCCAGTGGATGGACGCTTTAAGACATAACCGTACAAAGGAATATATACCAGAGAATTTACTTCCTCGAAATCCAAGTGATGGAGCTGTTATGCTGCCAAATTCATTTGATAACGCTTATATACAGTATTCGTCTCCTATGGCAGAAGGCGCAAATTATAAGATTGAAAGAGAACAGAGTGAAATACCACATGAAGGGTATCTTGCTACATATATCACGGCATTGGACCTTTGCTTACAGGGAATCATGAGCCCTTCTACATTAGGAATAGATGTAAAGAAGCTTGATAATGCAGAAGCACAGAGGGAGAAGGAAAAAGCAACGCTGTACAGTAGGAATAATATTGTCAATCAGCTCCAGAAGGTTCTTCCGAAGCTTGTAAAAATGACATTGCAGGCGATAGATACACTTAATAATTCAACAACACAGGACATTGATGTTGATGTGACATTTGGTGAATATGCGAATCCTAGCTTTGAGAGCCAGGTTGAGACAGTGAGCAAAGCCAAGCAGGGAGGCATTATGAGTGTAGAAGCGTCCATTGATGAGCTGTATGGAGACACTAAGGATGATGACTGGAAACAGGAAGAAGTTGCAAGGCTTAAGGCAGAACAGGGAATTGAACAGATGACAGAACCGGAACTTAATACAGAATTAGATGGATTTGAAGTGGAAAGCTTTTAATGAGGTAGCCTATGTTAAATACGGACTATGATATAGAGAAAGCATTTAAAGCCATAGAAGATGAGCTGATAGCTTCAATGATGAGAAATCTCGAAGGACATAGGGCAGAAGAAATAGAAGAAGGATATAATTGGACGCAGTGGCAGGTAGAACAGCTTAAGGCGCTTGAGAAATATAAAGCACAGAACAAGAAAATGTTTTCGTCGAAGTTCAGTGATATCAATGATTCTATAGATGCAATGATATTTGCAGCCAGACAGGAAGGCGGAACAGAACAGGAGCAGAAAATATTAAGAGCATTAAAGAAAGGGGTGAAAGCATCTAAGGTGTCGCAAGGCGCTGAGGGTGCTTTTTTCAGACTCAATACAAGAAAACTTAATGCCCTGATTAAAGCAACGAAGTCAGATTTTAGCAGGGCAGAAAAAGCAATGCTTAGAATGTCGGAGGATAAATACCGACAGATAATATTTAACGCTCAGGTCTATGCGAATACGGGTGCAGGAACATATGAGAAGGCAGTTGATATGGCTACAAAGGATTTCCTTAAAGCAGGTATCAACTGTATTGAATATGCAAATGGCGCAAGGCATACTATGAAAGATTATGCTAAGATGGCGATTCAGACAGCTAATAAGCGTGCCTATTTGACCGGAGAGGGCGAAATGAGACAATCATGGGGAATTAGTACAGTTATTATGAATAAGCGTGCTAATGCCTGTCCTAAATGTCTTCCGTTTGTTGGAAAGATTCTCATAGATGATGTGTGGAGTGGAGGTAAGGCATCTGATGGTCCTTATCCACTTATGTCTTCTGCTATGGCAGCAGGGCTTTACCATCCTAACTGTAAAGACATACATACAACATACTTTCCTGAACTTGATGATGAGCCTGATAGCAAGTTTTCCAAGAAAGAGCTTGAGCAGGTCAAGGAAGATTACAAGCAGGACCAGAAGCAGCAGTATGCAGGCAGAATGGCGGAGCAGTTTGACAGGCTGTCTAAGTATTCCCTAGACCCGGATAACAAGAAAATGTATGCGGCAAGGAAGGAACAATGGGAGAATGTTGTTGCAAATGGACAGAAGAATGATAAAATAAAATTAAAAGATAGTATCACTAACACGAATACAAAAATAGAGTCTCTTAAGAAAGAATTTAGCGACATGACAGAAGGATATTCTTATGATGACTGGTTCAAAGAATTTGATTCTATCGAGGATGGCTTTGGAGATGTTTCTGAGGATGATTTGGTTGATAAACTAAAAGATTTAGACATTCGAATAAAGAAATTTGAAAAACAAAAGAATAAGCTGTTACTTCAGAAAGAAAAGAGAAAACAGTTAAATACTGGATATAGTGGTAAAGTTCCAGATAATGAACTTGATAAGTTTAATAAGAAAGCACTTGAACAGATTAAGACAGATACAGGGTATTCGGATGAAAAAGCAAAAGAACTTCAAGAGGCACTTAAAGAGTATTTTGGTGGTGATTATACATCAATTCTGAATGGAGAAACTGAAACAGCTAAAACAATTAGAGATGGAATTGACAGAATGCCAACATACGAAGGCAGTATAAGCAGAGGAATGATATTGAACAACTCAGATGTTAGAATGTTTAGCGATTTGAAAAAAGGTGATGAACTACCAAGAAGAGGTATAATAGAGAGCTGGACGAGTAACAAAGGTACTGCCATTGGATATGGCGGAATAAGCGATTACGAGAGAAGTTCTGTTATACTTGAATGCGAGAAAAATGAAACGGCTGTTGGTGTGCAGCATTTATCTTTATTTGGGACTGATGAATCAGAGGTTTTAAGTAGTTCAAAGTATGAAGTGGTTGAAGTGATAAAGGAAAGTAAATATGATTATTTATCAAAACATAGGGAGTATCTATATTTTCCAGAGGATTTAGAAGATTCTAGTGGGGTATTAAAGGAGAATGTTGTATGCGTAATCAAAGTGAAAGAGAAAGTATAATACAATATACGAATCATTTAATAGAACAAAACAATGATGAAATTAAGAGCCTAAAGTCACGGTTTGATAAAATAATCAGTAATGATGAGCAAAGGAAGATTTTAGAAAATATTGAGGAATTAAATCAGTCTAATCGTAGATTGGCATTGAGATTAGAAGAACCTATGCTTAGCATGATTATAGAATATAAAGAGTTGCTGCAAAAGGGAAGAGAAGCAACTACGCAGGAGCAGCGTAAGTATTATTCTGAATTATCACACAAGAAACATCAGGAAATGTTGATGGAAGAATTTGGTGGAGATAAGAACATAGGGAGATTTAATAGTATTTAATTTGTTGAGAGTGTAATTTTGAAGAAAAATAAAATTTGAAAAGAAATTGAAGGAGGCAGCAAGGTGATAAAGAAACTAAAAGATGCAAGAATAAAATTCGTGAATCATTTTAAATATTCTCCAGAGTTCCCTCCTGATTTATATTTTGACCAAGAAGAATATGCTGAATTATTGTTGAAATGCATAGAAGATGATTTTGATTATACAATTGAGAAATATGGAACAGTAGTGCCAAAGAAAATGCCAAGACCAGAAATAATATGGGATTAACAGCCACCAATCGAGAGATTGGTGGTATTTTTACACCCAATTTTAAGAAAGAGAGGATTTAAAAATGAAGGATTATATTGGAGTAAAAGTGGTGGCAGCAGAGCCAATGAGCAGGGGCGAATACAATGAATACAGAGGGTGGAAGATACCAAGTGACGAGAATCCAGAAGATGAAGGCTATCATATAAGATATTCTGATGGATATGAAAGTTGGTGTCCTAAGAAACAATTTAATGAAGCGTATAGAAAATGTGACAACATGACATTTGGAATTGCTATTGAGGCCATGAAAAAAGGTAATAAGGTAGCAAGAAGAGGTTGGAACGGAAAAGGAATGTTTGTTGTATATCAGAAAGCATATCCGAATGGAATCCCCTGCAATAAGCAAACAGCGGAAGCATGGGGGTTAAACGAAGGCGATTTGTTTATATGTAACCCATATTTTCAGATAAAAAATGTGGATGGTTCACATTCAATGTGGGTTCCAAGTATTAACGATTGTCTCGCTGAAGATTGGATTATAGTAGAATAGTCCAAAGTTGCACCAGTGCAACACAATTTAATATTAGTTATTAAGCACACATGGCAAATAAGCTGTGTGTGCCTATTTTTTTTATGCCCAAAACTTAATGGCACTAAACTTTAGGGAAATGGGAAATGCCGACGGGCGGTAAACGGAAGAAAGGAGATAGAGTGATGAGAAAGACATTACCTATGAATTTACAGTTCTTCGCAGAGGGCGGAGATGGTAACGGCGACCAGAACGCTGGAAGTAACAATAATGGACAGGCAGGACAGCAGAGTGGTCAGAATAATCAGCAGACAGCTGGTGTTGATTATGACAAGATACAGGCAATGCTGGATAATGCAACGGCCAAGAAAGAGAATGCTGTGCTTAAAAGCTATTTTCAGCAGCAGGGATTATCAGAAGATGAGATAAGTCAGGCTATTGCAACATTTAAGCAGAATAAGCAGCAGCAGACAGAACAGCAGCAGAACGCTAATGCTAATCTTCAGAATGAAGTGGCAGCTGCACAGAAGGTTGCTGAACAGGCTCAGATTGAGCTTGCAGCTACAAAGGTAGCAATGACACTTGGTATAGAAGCTAAGACACTTCCCTATGTGCTTAAGATGGCTGATTTCAGCAAGGTAAAGGGTGTGGATGGAAAGGTGTCTGAAGATAATATCAAAGCTTCACTTGAGCAGGTACTTAAAGATGTACCAGCACTTAAGCCAAGTATGGAGAACAATGCTGGCTTCCAGATTGGTGCTCCTGGTAACAATGGAAATGGCAATCCGGGTAATGATGATGCGATAAGAAAGTTATTCGGATTAAAGCCAAAGCAGTAAAGAAAGGAATAGGATTATATGAATAATATCGAATTATCTACAATATACCTTCCAATACTTGATGAGGTGTATAAGGAAGGTGCAAAGACCTCAGTATTAGATGGTGATGAAACAACAGTAAGAAAAGGCAATAACGGTGAAATCAAGATTGCGAAGCTTGATATGGATGCACTTGGTGATTTTGATAGAAAGTCAGGTTATACAAAGGGTTCAACTTCACTTACATGGGAAACAGTTAAGTACGATAAGGAACGTTCACAGGATTTAAGAATCGACCGTCTTGATAATGATGAAACACTTGCACAGCCATTTGCCAAGTTATCAAGCGAATTCTTAAGAACAAAGGTTATTCCGGAAACAGATGCCGCGCGTATTGCTAAAATCTGTGGAACTAAGGATATAACAGTAAAGGAAGAGAATATTGAAACAGGAGCTGAATTAATAACAGCGTTAAGAGCTTGTGCTAATAAGATGGATGAGGATGAAGTTCCTATGGAATCACGTATTTTATTCATCACACCTACATTAGCTTCTCTTGCGGACGATATGGATACAACTAAATCAAGAGAAGTACTTAAGAGATTTTCTCAGATCATATCAGTTCCACAGTCACGTATGTACACATCAATAACCCTTCATGATGGTAAGAATTCATATGGATATGAAAAGACTAAGGCAGCTTATACATTATCAAAGGATACATTACCACAGCCGGGTAAGACTTATTACACAAAAGAAAGTGAGGGCAATTATAAGGCTGTTAGTAGTCCAAGTGGAACACAGGTTGAAAATTACGAGATGACAACTAAGCCGGCTAAGAATGTTAACTTCTTATGTGTAGAGAAGTCTGCAGCTGTAACAGCTATGGATCAGTATATTAAGTACTTTAGTCCAGATCAGGACCAGGATGGCGATAGTCATGTATTCAAGTATCGTAATAATAATCTTTATGGCCATGTATATGAGAATAAGACCGCTGGGATATATGTATCACATAAGGATAATTAAGGAGGAATCATTATGGCAGATACAGTAATTGGATTGACCTTTGAACCAAAGGTTATTAGGTCAAAGAAAACAGGTAAGGCAAAGGAAGACAAGCCCAAGGAAGAGAAAGTAACAGCAGATGAACCAAAGGAAGATAGGACAGAATAGGCGGTGGTCTTATGGTATATGCAAGTAAAGAGCAGTACCTTAGTGAACATAGACTTATCCCGGATGAGCAGATAGTACGAAGATTAAAACAGGCGAGCCGACATATCGACTCGCTTACTTTTAATCGTATAGTCGCGAGAGGTTTTGAAGGTCTGACAGAGTTCCAGCAGGCAATAATCATAGATGTATGCTGTGATATGGCTGATTTTGAATATGAGAATGAGGACATGATTAATTGTGTCTTACAGAATTATACTCTAAATGGAGTATCTATGCAGTTTGGCAGCAGTTGGAATGTTCTTGTACAGAATGGAATTGCTGTAAAACGCGATACATACCAGATGCTTTGTCAGACAGGTTTGTGTTGTTTAAGTCTGGGGGTGTGAGTATGAAGTACCCGTGTTTAATACTAAAGAGCATGTGTAAGACAGAAATACACCTTGAGATAGAGCAGGAAGGCAGGAATGTCTATGGAGAGCCTCTTGAACCCATTATTTGGGATGGCTTATGTAACTATCAGGACAGCGGTAAGACAGAATTAACAGTAGAAAAGGTGCTTATAAAGCTTGAAGGATGTGCTTTGATACCAGGAGATATTGCACCGGATCTTCCTGTTATTACTAAAGGAGATATAACGGTGTTCGGTGTAACAAGGCATATATACAAGGGTACGAAGTGCCGTAATCCGGATGGTACGGTTAATTATGTAAGATTGGATGTGATGTAATGGCTAGAAATGTGAAATCTACAGTGAAGCTTAATATGCCTATGGTAAGGAAGGTTACGGCAGCAGCAAAAGTGTCAGTTGCACAAACAGCAGAAGCAATACATACAGATGTTGTTCAGAGTCAGGTTATACCGAGGGATACAGGAGCATTACAAAATGAAAGCACATTTGTTGATTTATCTGATATAGGTCAGGGAAAAGCATATCTTGTGTCTAGTACACCATACGCCAGAAGGCTGTATTATCATCCAGAGTATAATTTCCATCAGGCACCATGGACTGATGATAAGGGCAAGAAACATGAAGGAAATGCGAATGCTAAAGGCAGATGGCTTGATGACTACATGAAAGGTGGTAAGAAGCAGAATCTTGCACCTAAAGCATTTGGAAAGTTTTATAAAAAGAATGCGGGGTTGTGATGTTAGGATGTTAGGAATAGGTGATGTGAGAGACCTTATAGCAGGTCTTGGAATAGCGGCTGATGACCATGTATATTGTGGAAAGCTTGATGATAAGAAAGATAAGAGCATAGGTGTATACCATCTTAACAGGGGAGATAATGTTCAGATGGCTGTTGGGGGTATACAGAACAGCTCTTACGCTGTCAAATCAATAAGTATACTGATTCATTGGAATAAAAGTGTCAGGGAGACTGAAAAAGTCTCACAGGAGCTTTACGACAAGCTCAGAGATATGAAACATGTAAACATTAATGACACAAATATTCTGTTTACAGAAATGTTAGTATCAGCACCGATTGAAGTTGATACAGACGATAAAGGAATATTTGAAATGGTCATAGAACTTAAATTTTACTATGAAAGGTAGGTAAAGATATGGGACAGAATACAAAGATAGCTGGATATAATGCGGAAGCAACACCATTAACAGGTGTTAATCCGGTGCATACAATTCAGTTTGGAATATGTATAACTGGAAGAAAGAATGCAGACACGCCAGAAACAGTAGAAACAAAGGTCGTAAAAGATGCAGAGAGTTTAAGCGTATCTGTAGATGGAACTATCGAAGAATGGAGTCCAATGGATCAGAAAGGCTGGGTAAGAAGGCTTATGACAGGTAAGTCGCTTAACATGTCTTTCGGGGGCAAGCGTAACTATGGTGATGAAGGAAATGATTATGTGGCAAGCCTTTTCATGAAGACAGGACAGGATTGCAACACATGGGTATCTGTTATATTCCCTAACCTTGACCAGCTTCTTATACCGGCAGTAATCAATGTTACATCTCTTGGTGGAGATTCTACAAGCATTGATGCACTTGAATGGGAAGCACAGTCTGACGGTAAGCCGACATATATAGCATATGTAGCAGCTTAAAGAAAGAGAGGATATGAAAAATGACAAAGACAGATTTTAGAGTAATAGATATCTCCATGAAGATTACGAATCAGTTACCTATGATTCGTATTACAGAAGATTTGGTTGTTACTGTTAATAACAGAAAGAGTACAATTCTTAATATACAGGCTATGGCACAGGAAGCAGAAAGCAAGGAAAACAAGGACGATATGGCATTTATGATTAAAGGCCTTGAAATGCTTGTAGGAAAAGATGCTTCAGATAAGATTGAGGCATTAGACCTTCCTATTCCTGAATATAAGGAAATGTATAATACAATCATGCAGGTTGCTATGGGAACATACGGCGAGGAGCAGACACCCTCAGCATGAGACATATTATGACCTATGGGATGATTGGGAGCTGATAGAAGCCAGCGTCCTGTCCCAGTATGGCATACGATTGCGAACAGAAGATGATATGTCATGGGCTGAATTCTGTTCTTTATTGTCAGGAATAATGCCTGAAACACCACTTGGGAGAATTGTAGGAATCAGAGCAGAAAAAGATCCTAAGGTTATAAAGGAGTTCACTAAGGAACAGAAGAAAATCCGTAATGACTGGATATTAAGGAGGAATAGAAAATTAATGGAAGATCCTGCAAATTACAATAAGTATTGGAGTGACTTCCAAAATTGGGCTAAGACCGCTTTCTCTAAGTAGAAAGTGGTCTTTTTAAATGCCGGAAAGGAGGGAGTATGTCGGATGTAGTAGGACAGATAGCTCTTGAACTTGGCATAGACAGTTCACAGATAGTTAATCAGCTTACTGGCGCTTCTAATAAGGCGGCTAAGCAGGCAACATCCATCTTTTCTGGCATTGGAAAGAAGATAGCTGCTGGATTAAGTATAGCAGCTTTTACTAAGTTTACGAAAGACTGCTTAGAAGTTGGTTCTAATGTTACAGAAGTACAGAATGTTGTGGATACAGCATTTGGAGATTTAAGCCATCAGGCGGATTTGTGGGCTTCTAATGCCATGACTAACTTCGGCTTATCGGAATTATCGGCTAAGAAGTACATGGGTGTATTTGGCCAGATGAGTAACGCTATGGGTATTACCGGACAAGCAGCACTTGATATGGCAGAAGATGTTACCGGATTAACAGGTGATGTTGCATCATTTTACAATTTGAGTACAGATGAAGCATATACAAAGCTGAAATCCATCTGGACTGGTGAAACAGAGACACTTAAGGACCTGGGTGTTGTAATGACTCAGACGAACTTAGACCAGTATGCACTTAATAATGGCTTCGGTAAGACTACAGCGAAGATGACAGAGCAGGAAAAAGTAATGCTCCGTTATCAGTATGTTACTAGTGCACTGTCCAATGCCACAGGAGACTTTGTTAAGACACAGGATTCCTGGGCAAATCAGACGCGAATTTTATCACTCAGATTCGAACAGTTAAAGGCTTCTCTTGGTAAAGGCTTCATAGCATTGTTTACACCTATTCTGCGTGGCTTTAACAACTTGCTGGCAGGATTACAGAAGGTTGCAGATGGCTTTGCCAGCTTTGTGCAAATGCTCACAGGAGCAGATGTATCAACCTCTATGGGTTCGATAAGTTCGGATATAGCTGGTATAGGAGATGATGCATCCAGCGCAGCGGATAATGTAGGTGATATAGGAAGTGCAGCCAAGAAGACTGCTAAAGATATAGAAAAGTCGCTTGCAGGCTTTGACCAGATAAATAAGCTGACAGAGCCAACAGATGATAGTTCTGATTCAAGCGGTAGTACAGGTGGAACATCTTCAGGAATCGGAAGTGTTGACCTTGTACCAGATGTGAGTGGAAGTACATCTAATGCAACATCTGCAATTAGTGATTTTGTAAATAAGGCAAAGAAAGAATTAGATAAACTCCGCAAATGGAGTGTATCGACATTTTCTCCATCTATGTCAAGAATATGGGATGGACTTACAAAAAATACAGATACAGCCAAGAAAAACCTAACAAGTGCGTTTAATGATATAAAAGCATTAGGACCGCCGTTGTTAAATTATTTTAATGGTCCATTTACAAATTATCTTGTAACATGGGTCGACACTAATGGCAGTATATTAAATGGATTATTTGATAGCTTTAATACAGTCTTTTCGGATGTATGGAATAAAGCAGCATATCCTATACTTGCAAATTTTGTTTCTGTTGGATTACCAATGCTGACGGATTTTGCATCCCAGACGCTATCTTTAAATGGAACAATATTTGATACATTTAAAGCATCTTGGAATTCTTTATGGAGCGAAGGTGTAAGTCCAGCCATTGAATCTATATCAAATGTATGGATTGGATTGGTTAATACAATGGCAGGGGCATGGAACGAATGGGGAGAGCCGATATTTACCGGAATAAAAACAGCTGTTAAGACTACCGGAGATGTATTCTTAGACATTTGGAATAATATGCTTCAGCCAGTCTGGGAGAATGCTTTAGATGTAATTGATAGAGTATGGAGTGAACATTTACAGCCATTACTTGCTAATTTCCTTGACTTTGTCGGCGAAGTGGTTACATGTGCTACGACAATATATAACAACTTTATTGCGCCTGTAGTGGGATTCTTATCTGAATTATTAGGACCAATATTTATAGCTATATTTGATTCTATAGGGAATAAGGTTGGAGTTGTCGTTGGAACCATAGCTGATTTAATGAACGATACAATTACTGTGTTTAAAGGAGTTATACAGTTTATTAAGGGTGTTTTTTCTGGCGATTGGGAAGGTGCCTGGAATGGTATAGTTACGGCTTTTGATGGCATATTTAGCGGAATTGCTGATATTGCAAAAGGTCCTATTAATATGGTGATTGGCTTAATTAATGGATTACTATCAGGAATGCAGAGGGGAATTAATGCTGTTGTAAAAGGTATAAATAAACTAAGCTTTAAAGTTCCAAACTGGGTACCTGGTATAGGTGGTGACCATTTCGGGTTTGATTTACCACAGGTTGGATTTGGCAGTATTCCATACCTTGCACAAGGCGGATACGTTAAGCCAAACACTCCACAGCTTGCCATGATTGGCGATAACAGACATCAGGGTGAAGTTGTTGCACCTGAGGATAAATTACTTGATATGGCACAGAAGGCAGCAGCTATGGCATCCAGTGCAGAGTTATTGGCAGAGGCTATAAGTATTCTTAAGCAGATACTTAAGATACTTGAAACACTGGACCTTGATATACAACTAGATGGAAAGAGCCTTAAAAAATATGTAGTTGATAAGATTAACGAGCATACAAAGCAGACAGGAAAATGTGAGATTATAACTTAACAAGGATGTGATGAATTGATACTAAGATGTGACAATCAGGAGCTTCCGGCTCCTGTGTCCATCAAGGTGGATGATGAGATTATATGGTCTTCTTCTACAGGACGAGCACTTGATGGAACAATGTTGGGTGATGTTGTCGCTGAAAAGAAGACCTTATCTATTAATTGGGGAATATTGAAGGAAGATGAGATGGCACTTATTAAGAACAAACTTATCGCCGGATTCTTTCCAATAACATTCCATGATGATGGACAGGATATAACAATAACAAGCTATAGAGGTACATTGAGTAAAGAGGTGCTGGGTGATATAGGGGATGGTAACTATTACTACAGAAGTGCCAGTGTATCTATAATACAGCAGTAAGGAGCAGAACATGAAAAAAACAATGACTATTAAACAGATTGATAATAGTGCAACAATGCTTAAGAATTTACAGGGTTTAAGAAAGCATTGGCCTGTAAAAGTAAACTATGCGATTGCAAAGAACCTTAAGACATTGTTAGGAGAAGTAGATATTTTTGTTACACAGAGAACTGAAGTAATACAGAACAATGTGCTTAAAGATGAAAATGGGAATGCTGTCATGGATGGAGATTCTTACCAGTTCCCAGAAGGTAAAGAGCAGGAAGTTGTAAAAGAGATTGATGAGATGTACAACATGGAAACGGATGTTGATGTACATATGATTAAGATGGAAGACATATCTGTATGTGATTCTGACAGCAGATACGATGGAACTACATTAGAGGATATTGCAGCCATTGAATTTATGATCGAGGATTAAGCCTATGTATAATAATGTATCAGAGCAATTTGCGACAACGATTAGATCACCATCGCGAACATTTAACTTACGATTAAAGATAAATGGTAAGTGGATTGACGCTGGCTTTAAAAAGATGAGCTATGAGACCGCTTCCACATCTGATGAGGGTATACAGATAGGTTCGGCTGTTGCAGCTAAGATAGAACTGACAGTAAAAAGAATAAATGAGTTGTTTGAAAACACAGAGATTCCTATAGAGATAGGATTGAAACTGCCAAGCGGAAAGTATGAGTATATTCCACTTGGCTTTTTTACTGCAGAACATCCAACGCTTGACCAGGCAACCACAACATTTACGGCTTACGACAGAATGATGAAGACCACAGGTGTATATGTATCTGAATTGACATATCCTGCAAGTGCAGAATCTGTTTTAAAAGAGATAAGTACTGGATGTGGCGTTCCCTGTAATGTATCTGGCTTGAATGGAATAACTATTGATACTGCACCGGTAGGATATACCTATCGTGAGGTTATCGGATATATCGCTTCTTTAGCTGGAGGTTTTGCTTGCGTAGACAGAACTGGAACAATTGTTATTAAGTGGTATGAGGATAATGGCTATACGATAAATGAATCACGAATAATGACATTTGAAAAGAATGAGAGTGATTACCATTTAGATTATCTTACATGTAATGTTGACAGTAATACTTCTTTTACAGTAGGAAGTGGAACTTTGGGAATAACATTTGATAATCCACTTACAACAGAAGAAAAGCTTAACTCTGTATACAAGAAAGTAAGAGGATTTGCGTATAGAGGCGCAAGCTTAAAGACGCTAGGAGATATTCGACTGGATCCATGGGATATTGTAACTGTTGAAGAATTAGGTAAGACTTATAAGGTTCCGGTTATGAATATAACTCAGGAATATGATGGAGGTCTTGCCATGACTATTACAGCTTATGGCAAAACAGAAACTGAAACAGAGACAGATTATAAAGGACCATCTACTAAGCTTGTAGAACGAACATATGCGGAAATGATGCTTACTAAGGAACTGGTTTCTAAAAAGGTAGATGCAGAATGGGTTAAGGCTAATACGGTAACTGCAGAGACTATTGTGTCTGTAAACAATGAGCTGCAGTATATTAAGAACAATTACCTTAAATCTAATGAGGCAGACATAAAGTTTGCAACAATAGAAGAGGAAAAGGTAATAAAATCTGGCATAGAGCAGCTTAATGTTAAATATGAGAAAGTAGGCATATTAGATGGTGATGTTGCTGGTATTAAAACATTAATGTTTGGCTCTTCCACTGGCGAAAGCATTACTACAGATTTTGCAAATAGTGTTGTGAGCATGATAGGTACAGCACAGATTAAGGATTCTATGATAGATTCCTTAGATGCAAAGAAAATAAAGGCTCTGGATGTTGACACAACAGATGTAAAGGTACACAGCAAAGACGGCAAATCACAGTGGAGAGATAATACCATTCAGATTAGTGATAGCACAAGGCTTCGCGTTCAGATCGGAAAAGATGCATCAGGTGACTATAACATGTATGTGTGGGATTCAAAAGGCAGCTTGATGTTTGACGCGCTAGGTCTTACAGAACAAGGTGTACAGCGTAAAATTATCCGAAATGACATGGTAAAAGAAGATGCAAATATATCTGCTGGAAAACTGGATATAGGAAGCTTGTTTGAGGTTATAAACAAGGATGGAAGCCATACGCTTAAGAGCAACAAGATATATTTGGATGATGCCTCCCAGACACTTAATGTTCTTCTGCAGGATATAAAAACCAGCTCTGGAAAGGATTATTCCGAATGGGGCAGTTTATTAAAGCAGTCCGACGATTTTATAACGCAAAAGTTATGGTGGACTGAGAACATAGACGGAACTAGTGTTAAGGAGAAGTTTTCCAATGTAAACCAGACGCTGCAGGAATATAGTGTAAGTTTATCTAATATGGCCAAGTATGACGATGAAATATACCTGATATCTTATGTGCCAACGAAGGATAATTATCCGGCTTGGGATTGGTGTGTTCCTGTTTATCCATCAGATACCCAGTTTCCAAGGGAAGAAACATGGCAGTACAACGATACTGAGTGGGATAAGTATATTGGAAAGATTGCTTACTGGGAAAACGAAGGAAGAGCATGGCGGTTTATTCGTAATGAGGATGGAAGCCATGGCTGGAAAGAGATTCCAAATTCGGAAACAGCTTATATGTTAAGACAAAATTCTGCATTAAGAATCAATCTTGATAGCATAAGTAGCAGTTTGTCATTAACTCAGCAGGATTTAAAGGGCAATTATAGCACAACAACGCAGATGAATAACGCTATAACACAAGCAATAACTAAGGAAAGTAATAGTATTAAGCTAGAAGTATCTGGCACCTATGCAACTAAAAATGATATTAATAATCTACAAATTGGTGGAGTCAATAGATTCATAAAAAGCACTGTAACTCCTAATAAGTATATAACAGCCACTGGCATAATAACAGATGGCGGTAACTATTGGGATTTGACGGACTACATAGATGTGTCTAAGTGGAAAAACTATGTAGCGAGTGGATGGACCAATCTGGGTAATGCACCGGCTACTTGTTTTTATGACAGCAATAAAAAGTTTATCAGCGGAGTAGCAGATAAATCTACTGGAGTAAGAGGTTCTCTGCCAGTTCCTTCTAATGCTGTATATATGCGTTTTAGCTTTGCACATGTAGATACAAACAAGCTAAAAATAGAAAAGGGTACAAAAGCTACAGATTATTCTCCAGCACCAGAAGATATTGATGTTAAGTTTAACAATTATGCTACAACAGCAAGCCTTGAAGCATACATTAAGAAAGACCCAATGACAGGAGAGCTTAAATCTGCAATTGAAGCTATTGCAGACGATATTACGCTAAATGCAAAAGGTGGACTAAGCATTTCTGGTGGAAGCTCTTTAAATATTACATCTACAGGAAAGTTTGAGCTAGTGAGTAACGTAGAAACCTATTTACCACCCACCTATAACGAGATGAACGTCATTAGAAAAGCCGTGCTAAATGAAACTACTGATATGTTAAATAAAGAACTGTACGATTTTAACTCCGATGGTGTTATTGACATATTTGATATGGTACAAGCAAAAAGATATATGCTCGGATATGACACGAAAGGAACTTTTGAAAAGTGGAAATATGCAAAAAAATCAAAAGTTACATTCGAAATAAAACCACAAAATGCTCAAAAATGCATTTTGCTATCAGGTACAGATATGTGGGGAACTCTAAGAGAGACTTATATAGGTATTGATACTGTCAAAACAGTAGGAATTAACGCATTACAAGCTTTGTTAAAAAATTTAACGGTAGTGGAAGATGAAAGTTCGTTCAGTTCAAAAAGTAATTATGCTGCCAATATAAGTTCACTCCATGTAGGAAATTTTCATACGGATTATATTGAGACTAGTTCAATTAAAGTTACAAATGTTATGGAAATGAGTTCAGAAGGAACAACTATAAAAATCCAAAATCCAAGTGATATAAGTTTAACTCATTATGGAAGAACAAAACATCCTGCAATGTATACTAGCAATCCTATAACATTTGATTGGAATGGAAACCAGCTAAATATACTTGTGGATAATACAGTAGTTGCTACATGGGACTGGGGTTCAGGCACATGGTTAAATTAGATAATTATTTTAAAAGCATGAGAATTAACCCATGCTTTTGTTTTTTAGGAGGTAAATTATGAGCTTAACAGGATTTATTTCTTACAAAAGAGTAGGCTGGACAGGACAGACACCGTGGAACCCAACCAACCTTAACATAATGGATAAGGGAATCAAAGATAACAATGACATGATTGCTAATCTCAGAAGCGAGGTAAGTGCACTAAACAGTAATATTGACGTTAAAAACTGCTTTTGTAAAAATATTGCGAGTGATGGTACTTTTGAGGGATATGGATATAACTACTGTTATTATAACAAATCTACTAAAATAGGGATTTTATACTTTGCTTCCAGAATTGAAACACCAGATTCTACATTAAATAATTTTTCTGGATATTATGATGTCGAATCAGTTTTAGAAAAAATGAGCATTGATTTTAATACAATACTAGAAAGTAATTATATTCCATATGATTCTGCAGGTGTAGTTCGACAAAAGCTGGTTGGATATGGAACGACATTATTATATAGTTCCGCAAACAAACATTATGCTTTTGCAAGATACTACACAAAAGATGGGAAGAAAGGAGCGTGGGCAACTACTGAATTTAAGAAAGACGATTATATTACAGGCTCACTTATATTTAGTTAAGTTTCGAATGCTGCCTTAGTAATTGTACCGTCGTATTTAATATTATTACTGTTTTGTGAACATATAACAATGGAAAAAATGAAATTGCACCAGTAACAGAAAGGATATTGACTTATGGAAAAATTAAAAGTAATTGTAACAGCGGTGTGGAGCATTATATTAAGTGCCCTGGGAATTTTGGCAATTCCAGTATTATTATTGGTAACATGTAATCTAATAGATTATTTCACAGGTATTGCGGCTTCTAAATTTAGAAAGCAGCAGATAGATAGTTATAAAGGAATAAGAGGGATTGCAAAGAAAATATGTATGTGGCTTTTGGTGGGAGTTGGTGTGATAGTAGACCAGCTCCTTTCTTATTCTGCAGGTGTTATTGGAATAACATTGCCATTTACATTTTTAGTGGCTTGTGTTGTGGCAATATGGCTGATCTGTAACGAAATTATAAGTATATTGGAAAACATCAATGATATCGGTGTAGCACTTCCACCATTCTTGCAGCCTATTGTTAAGAATTTAAAGAGTCAGGTAGAACAGAAAACAACAATTGATAATCAGGAGGATAAATAATATGAGTATTAGAGGAGTTGACATTAGCGATAACAACGGAACACTTAACTGGGACATTATCAAGGAGCAAATTGATTTTGCAATTGTTAGAGTAGGATATGGCTCTAATTATGAATCACAGGACGATAAGCAGGCTGTAAGGAATATGCAGGAGCTTGAAAGAATTGGTAAACCATATGCTGTATATCTTTACAGCTATGCACTTAATGAAGAAGAGGCACATAGTGAAGCTGCACACATCTTAAGAATGATTGCCGGCTTTAATCCAGCATTAGGTATTTACCTCGATATGGAAGATGCAGATGGATACAAAGTAAGAAACAACAAAGATCCTCGCACTAATGGAGAAGCATACACTAGATATTGCCAGATCGTTATGGATGATTTAAAGGCGGCTGGCTTTGAGGTTGTAGGCACATATGCTAACCTTGACTGGTTCTCTAATATCTTAGATAGGGAAGCAATTACAGATAAGAAGTGGCTTGCTATCTGGGGACCTGATAATTGCCCGGTAGATTGGGCTGAAATCTGGCAGGATAGTTCAGACGGCTGCATAGATGGTTCGTCTGCAAGAACTGATACAGATGTATATATCAACGAAGAAGCCTTCAACACTTATGCAAAGATTAATGTACCGGAATATGAACCAGAAGACCCTATTCCAGAAAGAGACATAGAAAATGTAGGCACAATGTATCACGAAGGAGATCATGTTTGCTACAACAGAATCTATTATACAGCCGGTGACTGGACTGATGGCGCAGCACCATATTATACAGATGGAGTTATCACACATGTATATAAAGGAACTAGACACCCTTACCTTATCGGTGATGGAACAGGATTCGTAGATGATAATTGTATTACAGGCCATTATGATGATGAACCTAATGACACACCACCAGAAGAACAGGAAGATGAGACAGAAGATGTAACATATACTACAGTGGAAGCTGGAGAAGGATTCTGGCAGGTAGCAGGAAGAGCGTTAGGAGACCCATATAGATATGTTGAGTTAGCAGAATATAATGGAATGAGTATAGATACACCACTTTATGCAGGTATGGAGTTAAGACTTCCAAACTAATTACTCACTTATACAACAGTGTATATCATACTGAATTGCACATATAACAGCATTGTGATAACATATATATAAATAGGTAGAAAGACAGTCAAAATGTGTACAATGAAACAGTGTACACATTTTGTACACAATATGGATTAAATAATGTTGATTTAGAATAAATCAGAATAATCTAATATAAATATGTAAAGCCCTTAAACCTGCATAAATGCTGATAAAAACAGCATGATAATAAACATAAATAAATTGTAAAAATTTGATTTCAAAGTTGGGTAATAACCCTATGGTTGGTGCTACTGTAGCTGTAGCTGTTTCCATTGAGGAAGCTGCTAAGAACGGTAAGTTCTAATAAAAAGTAATTGACAAAATATTGGAGAGTAACAGGTGATAAAAACCTGTTGCTCTCTTTTTTAATGCTTGACTTTTAGTGAAAATGTGGATATTCTTTACGGGATATAAAAGAATGAGAGATAATGAAAGGAAGATTATGAATTTTTTAGTTAATAAAATACTTGATGATGGTAGCGTTTCATATGGTCTTACAGGCTCAGGATATGTGGTATTAATAATTGTCTGTGTCTTATTAATGACTATAGGATGTTTTGCAAGAGATAATAATAGTAAACTGAATGTAAAACATATTGCATTTGCAGCAATGGCTATGGCTCTTGCGGTTGCGACTTCCATGATTAAAGTTATTAAACTGCCAATGGGCGGTTCTGTAACACTGTTCAGTATGTTATTCATAGTGCTTATAGGATACTGGTATGGAATAAAGACTGGTCTGACAGCAGCTATTGCATATGGAGTTTTGCAGTTATTACTTGATCCATATATCCTGAATGTTCCTCAGGTGCTTCTTGATTATATATTAGGCTTTGGAGCACTTGGGTTGTCAGGAGTATTTTCTAAATCAAAACACGGTCTAGTGAAGGGATATATTATAGGAGTTATAGGCAGATTTATATGTTCTTTCTTGTCTGGCTGGATATTCTTTGCTGTGTATACACCAGAATTTTTTAATAGTGCGGTACTTTATTCAGTTGTTTACAATGGCTCGTATATCGGACTTGAAGCAGTGGTAACTCTTGTAGTTATATCCCTACCTTCTGTTAATAAAGCACTGGCATATGTTAAAAATAATCTTGTATAGAATAATTGGATAAATAATATAAAAAACTCATGCAGATTGTGGTAAATGTGATTACTTCAATCTGCATGAGCTTTTTATAAGTCGGCGTGACAGGATTTGAACCTGCGGCCTCGTAGTCCCGAACCACGCGCTCTACCAAACTGAGCCACACGCCGATATTTAAATGTGACTTATATATTATAGCGTATTTATGAGGAAGTGCAAGAGAAAGAATAAAATATATTTATATATATTTATACGATAAAAATAACTGCTATATTGACTTTAGAAATGATATATGATATATACTATATAAATAATATTACGCAATGCGATAATAAGGTGGGAATGCTATTGCAAATAGGTTTAAGAGTAGTATATAATAAATATATAAGACAAATGAAATCACTCTATCCTTATATGTGGTATTACCTGCCGTAAGTAAAAAGGGGAAGAGTATGGGGAATTTAAAAGAATATTCAAAAGAAATAAAAGAAACAGCAGCTAATCTTAGAATTATAGATGACGCACTGTTTAGATTGATGGGAGAAAAGCCGGGTGTATGTGAAGAAATATTAAGAACACTTCTTGATATGCCACATTTACATGTTGTGAAGGTTTCTGTACAGAGTGTGGTCCAGAGCTTTCAAAGAGAAATAACATTAGACGCGTTATGCATGACACAAGATGGAAGATATTGCAATGTTGAGGTGCAGAAGGGAAATTCCAATGATGATATCAGAAGGACAAGATTTCATGCGGCAGCGTTGACAGCAAAATATACACCTAAAGGTGCTGATTTTAAGAATGTTCCAGATGTTACAATTGTATATATATCTGAGTATGATGTCTTAAAGAATAATCAGACAGTGACGCATGTAACAAGGTGTATGAAGAATGATGAAAGTTACGTTCCAGTGAAAGATGGAGAAGATATAATATTTGCAAACACTTGTGTTAATGATGGCTCGGACAAATCAGAACTATTGCAGTTAATGCTTAATAAAGAAGCATTTTATAATGATAAGTTTCCACAGATTAGCAATGCGATAAGCTATTTCAAGGAGACAGAAGGAGGTCAGAGTGAAATGTGCAAGATAGTAGAAGATTATGCTAAAGAATATGCAAAGAATTCAATACAGGAAGCAATAGAAGCGAAGAAACTGGCAGATGAAGCAAAGAAACTTGCTGAAGAAGAAAAACGAAAAGCTGATGAAGCGGAGAGCAGAGCTGGCAAAGCAATTGAAAGAAATTATAGATTAATAGTGAATATCCTATCAGGAAGAACATATGAGGAAGCGGCAGACATGTTAGGGATATCGATAGAAGATGTGAAAGAAGCAGAAGCAGCGATAAAGGCTATTGATAAATAATTAGTGTCTGTAGTTGCAATGATGAGTTCTTTCGGACCGGTTGTTGCACTTGATAATCTTGGAAGTACATTGCAGAACACATTTGCAGCAGGAAACAGAGTGTTTGATATTCTTGATGAACGCCGGTAACTAAGGATATCACAGGTTGTGAGGAAGTTGAATTTAATTGTGCAGCTACTGAAAATGTTACATTCTCATATGGTGAGGAAACTATAATTTCTGATGTATCAATTCCGGTTCTAAAAGGAAGCATTATTGGAATTTCAGGAAGAAGCGGAAGCGGTAAATCAACAATTGCAAAGCTTGACGCAGCAGATGAGAAGATAATTGAGGCGTGCAAAAAGGCTTCAGTACGCGATTTCATATCAAAGCTTCCTGATGGATACGACACTAATGTCGGTGAACTGGGAGATATGTTATCAGGCGGAGAGAAGCAGAGAATCGGGCTTGCTAAAGCATTTTACATGACGCGCCATTCGTGCTTCTTGATGAGCCGACAAGTAATAAAGTCGAGACAGAATAAACTTGCAAAATGTATCTTAAAGGGGCAAAATATACTCGTATTATTTCATTGATTAAAGGTAAGAAAGAAGGATAGATATGGGACACGAACTTACTAAGAATGATATCAAAAAGATGGAAGAAGAGATTGAGTACAGGATACATGAGGTAAGAAAGGCTGCACTTGATGATGTCAAGGAGACAAGGGCTCAGGGGGATTTAAGTGAGAATTTCGAGTATCATGCAGCGAAAAGATTTAAGAATAAGAATGAAAGCAGAATAAGATATCTGCAGAGAACGATTAAGAATGCGACTGTTATTGATGATTCATCAGCAGATGATGAGGTTGGCGTTAATAATACGGTTGAGGTATTGTATGAGGATGATGAAAGTACTGAGACTATTAAGATTGTTACTACAATAAGGGCTGATTCGTTAAGTGGTATGATTAGTATAGAGTCGCCGCTTGGCAAGGCTCTTCTTGGACATAAGAAGGGTGACAGGGTTCTTGTACAGGTTAATCCACAGGTTGAATATTATGTTGTTATCAAGGATATTTCTAATACTGATGATTCTGATGATAATATAACTAGTTATTAATAAAATATAAAATATATATTATTAAGTTGACATGGTGGCGGTACACTTATATAATCTTAGTATACATTTGTTTGCGTAAGATTATTATAAGGGGTGCCGCTTTTGCAGTTTAATGAAGCACAGATACAGGCTATACAACATAATAAAGGACCGTGTATGGTAATTGCCGGGCCGGGTTCAGGAAAGACTACGGTTCTTACACACAGGGTAAGATATCTGATTGAGAGGTATGGCGTTAATCCATCAGATATTCTTGTTATTACATTTACTAAGGCTGCTGCTGAACAGATGAAGCTTAAGTTTAAGGGGCTGTCAGAGGGCAGAAGCTCCGCAGTGACATTTGGCACATTTCATGCAGTATTTTTTACAATACTTAAGGCAGCATATAATTATTCTGCACACTGTATTATTAAGCCGCAGATACAGCATGAATTTGTGAAAGACCAGCTGTGCAGGCTTGAACTGGAGTATGATGATGAGAAGGAAGCTGTAGCTGGTGTTTTGTCTGAGATAAGCCGTGTTAAGGGTGAAGCTGTTAATATAGATGAATATGAGAGCAGAAGTATTCCACCACAGAGCTTCAGAATGATATATAGGGCATATGATGATATGCTTTTAAGGAAGCATTTGATTGATTTTGATGACATGATAGTATTGTGCCGTGATCTTCTGATGCAGAGAGAGGATTACAGGATGGCATGGCAGAATAAATATAAATACATTCTGATAGATGAATTTCAGGATATTAATAAGGCACAGTTTGATGTTGTGAGGATTCTTGCTGACGGATACAGAAATCTTTTCGTGGTTGGGGATGATGACCAGAGTATATATGGATTCAGGGGTTCTGCTCCACAGATAATGTTAGATTTCAATAAGTATTATAGTGATGCAGTAAGAATTGACATGTGTATTAATTACAGGTCAACTGGCAATATTGTGCTTGCTTCAAGGGCTGTAGCAGAGGAGAATGAGCATCGTTATTATAAAGATATAACGACGTACAATTCACAAGGAGATACTGTGTCTGTATATGAATTCAATAGTCTGAATGATGAGAAAGCATTTGCTGCATCTGAGATAAGAAGACTCATTGACAGCGGAATAGCATCTGATGACATTGCTGTGTTATCAAGAACTAATGTAATTGGGAATATGTATATGTCAAGGCTTGAAAGTGATGGGATTCCATGCTGTGATTATTCGGCAGTACAGGATGTATATGAGCACTGGGTAAGCAAGGATATTCTGACATATATAAGGATAGCACTTGGCAGCAGGGAAAGAATGGATTTTCTGCGGATTATTAATAAACCACTCCGATATATAACACGTTCATATATTACACAGCCGGCAGATATTAACGCATTGAAGAGGTGTTGTGAGGGAAATGAGCAGATGAGTAAACAAGTGGAAAAACTGGTGTCTGATATTAGTATGATAAGAAGTATGTCTCCATTTGCAGCTGTTAATTATATAAGAAAGGGTGTTGGTTATGATGAGTATATAAGGAATTATATATATGAACACAAGGCTGATAAGGAAGAATTATATAATGTGCTTGATGAACTGGCACACAGGGCTTCACAGTATATGAGTCTGTCACAATGGCTTGATGGTATTGCAGAATACATAAGGCAGTGCGATAAAGACAGACAGAATAATACAGCAGACGGTGTGCATATGCTTACAATGCACGGCTCTAAAGGTCTTGAATATAAGATTGTACTGGTAATGGATGTCTGTGAGGGAATAATACCGTATAATAAGGCGGTTTTAGATGAGCAGATTGAAGAGGAGAGGAGACTTTTTTATGTTGCGATGACGAGAGCAAAAGAAAAGTTGTATCTTCTGTACCCCAAACAGAGGTACAACAAAGATACAACCCGTTCACGCTTTATAGAAGAGCTTCTTACTGCTCGTTATCCTCTTCTTCGTACAGATCTTCATACTCCATAGCATCTAATTCTTCGTCAAATGCTTCAGATACAAGCTCATATTCTTCATCAGATTCAATATTCTCAAGTACAGGTTCGTTGTCGCCTTCAACCTTGTATCTGTAAAGATATACCTCATCGTTGTCTGCAGCTTCACCCTCAAGTGGAAGAAGTGCGATATAGTCGTTATCTCCAGCAGGGAATATGCGTATTATTGCACATTCACATTCTGTGTTATCGTCAAGCATAAGAGTTACTGTGTTATATTCCTGATTATTATTCTCCATAATGTCTCCGTTCTGCCAGTAATGGCTTTAGTATTTTCTCTACTCTAACAAATATTATGTATAAAAGCAATGAAAATAAAGAAAAAACACTTGCTATTTTATTATGTAAGGTGTATATTATGTATAAGTTAATAATTTAAGTCAAAGGGGACGATTTTAGCAACAACGCTAGGATTGTCCCCTTTTTGGTTAAATTAATAGCATTTACAACGAATATTATAATCTGGAGGTTCACGCCATGGATAAAATCGATAAGAAGATAATTACATTATTACAGCAGAATGCAAGAATGCCATTAAAGGCACTCGCCGAGAATGTTTTCCTTTCATCACCGGCTGTTTCAGCAAGAATTGAGAGACTTGAGAAGGAAGAGATTATTGAAGGATATGAAGTTAAGATTAATCAGTTAAAGCTGGGATATCATATAACAGCATTTATTAATCTTGAAGTTGCTCCTGTGCAGAAACCGGATTTCTATCCATTTATCAAGTCATGCCCTAATGTTGTTGAATGTAACTGTGTAACAGGCAATTATTCAATGCTATTAAAAGTTATGTTCCCAAGTACCATGGAACTTGATACATTTATCGGCCAGCTTCAGAAGTTCGGAAGAACAAGTACACAGATTGTGTTCTCAACACCTGTTGCTCCAAGAGGTATTGATGTTAATCAGGAGATGCCTACAGATAATTAAATTCATCAAAAGTTCATAATTATTTAACCTATTAACACTGTCAGACACTTGCTGTTCTGGCAGTGTTTTTGTTATAATTATCTGAGTTTAAATTTCGTGTTACGAGGAGGTATTATGAGTAAGGCTTCAGATATATTAGATAATGTAAGTAAGGTCATTGTGGGTAAGAGAAATGTTTCAGAACTTGTTCTGACAAGTATTATTGCTGGTGGACATGTTCTCCTTGAAGATGTTCCGGGTACAGGTAAGACTATGATGTCGAAAGCATTTGCAAAGAGCATTGATGGACAATTTTCAAGAATTCAGTTTACACCAGATCTGCTTCCTTCAGATATTACAGGTGTGCATGTGTTTAACCAGAAAGAGGGGAAATTCGTATTCAGAAGAGGTCCGGTATTCGCTAATGTTATTCTTGCAGATGAGATTAACAGGGCAACACCTAGAACACAGTCGGCATTGCTTGAATGTATGGAGGAACATCAGGTTACTGTGGATGGTGAATATTCTAAGTTAGAAGAACCATTTGTTGTAATTGCAACACAGAATCCTATTGAGACAGCAGGAACTTATCAGCTTCCTGAGGCACAGCTTGACAGATTCCTTATGAAGATTAACATGGGTTATCCAGAGAAAGATGATGAGGTACTTATTCTTAACAGATTCTTAAAAGAAGATCCTTCTAAAGAACTTTCAACAGTTGCAACATGTGAAGATATTGTTGCAATGAAAGAAGATGTGAAAAATGTATATGTTCACCCAGTGCTTATTGATTATATTGTTGAACTGGCAAGGATGACAAGACAGCAGGACAATGTATCAATCGGTGTAAGCCCGAGAGGAACTCTTGGTATGCTCAATGCGGCGAGAGCATATGCGTATGTTGCAGGCAGAGATTATGTTGTACCAGAGGACATCAAGATACTTGCACCTGTAGTATGGGCACACAGAATTGTGTTACAGACAGGTTACATGAATATGGATAATAAAGAACAGATTATAGAACATGTTGTTAATAACACAGCAGTTCCTACTGAAGATTGGAAAAGATAATGAATGTATTATTGATGCTTATTGGTGTACTTATAGTATATCTGGCAATTAAGCTTGTATTTCGTTATAACTGGAATAAGGGGCTGGGTGTCGCTCTTGAATTTGAGAAAAAGCATGTTGTAAATGGCGAAACAGTTAATGTTGTTGAGGTTATATCCAACGAAAAACGTCTGCCGCTGCCATGTGTGAATCTTAAGTTTCAGGTGGACAGGGAACTTGAATTTCCTGGAACAGATACTAATTCAAGTGTGTCAGACCTTACATACCGCAATGATGTGTTCTCATTTCTGGCTAATCAGAGAATTACAAGAAGAATTCCTGTTAAATGCAATCACAGAGGTGTGTTCAAAATATCAGGCGTACAGCTTACATTTGCCGGACCATTTATGAATGAGATTAATGTTCTCAAAGTGGGTAGTACCTGTGAGATAACAGTTTATCCTAAGACTGTGGATAGTAAGAGATTCAGCTTTATAAGAAGCAGAATATCAGGAGAAGCAGAACGTAAGAAATATATGCTTGAAGATCCATTTGTGTTCAGAGGAATAAGAGATTATACAAGCAACGACAGCCTAAAGAATGTGAACTGGAAGGCAACAGCGAGAACAGGTAATCTGTGTGTTAATGAATATAATGAGTCAGTCAGCCGTAATGTATGTATTCTTCTTAATCTTGAGGATGATGGAATGCTTACATATGATTCGGTTAATGAAGAAGCAATAAGTCTTGCAGCTTCTGTGGCGGAAGGATTCATTAGACAGGGAATTAATGTCTCTCTTATTAGTAATGCATGTGATGTTGACACAAAGGAAGCAGTTGGTATAAGAGAAGGAGCAGGAGTTGGACATCTTGGAAGTATTAATACTGTACTTGCAAGAATGGATTTAAAGCTTGAAAAAGAAGAGTTTGCAGCGCTTATTAACAGAACATTTATAGAAAATGTTTCTGTCCAGAGTAGTGACAACAGTGTATATGTTGTTATATCAGCGAGCAGAAGAAAGAAGCTGCAGCAGACTATGCAGAAGTTTGAGAAAAAGTATGGACAGGTTATATGGATTGTTCCATATATGACTGGTGGAGAATACAGCCTTGATTATTGTGGTATCAGACCAGAGGGCTGGGAAGTGAAATAAGTTTATCAGGAGATAACATATGAATGAGTCGGGACAAGTTTATAATTATAATAAACTGAGAACAATAAGAACATTGACAGATATAATAAGCCAGTGTATTGTAGCGTTCGCATTTTCTGCATTTGTTATATTGGGACTTACGAATAAATCTGACAGTTATATTATTGCAACACTTCTTATGGCAGTTCCGGTTATTATAACTTATGCGGCAAGAAAGAATATACATAAGAATTTTCTATTTATGCTGATTCATGCTGCTTTGCTTATAACAGCCATTATAATTGGTAATGGAGATGCAGAGTCTACAGCATATTTTGTAAGCGTACTTGCTGTGTGTATAAGGTCTGTAAGCATAAGAGTGGCTAATGCAAGAAAAACTGAATATATGAATGAACCGCTTTATGGGAATCAGTTTGCTGATGTAACTCAGGAAGACAAGAAAGCTGCCTTGCAGGCAGGAGAGAGAATGTCACCTCTGTATTGTCTGGTTATGGTCGCAGGAAGTCTTTATGGCGGTTCAGCAGGCAACAGACTGCTTGTTAACTATGAAACAGTATTATTTGTGCTGTTTGTTCTGCTTGCTTTTCTTGCTAACCAGTTAAAAGAGCTTAATTCTCTGTTTATAAGTAATGCTGGCAAATCAGAATTTCCTGCTGAGAGAATTACAGGAATTAACATGATAATGGTCATGGTTGTGTCAGGACTTATGATTCTTGGCATGATTCTGTTCTATAGTGGGGATTATGGCAATATATTTACACTGATTGGTTCAGGTTTTGTAGCAGTTGTAAGGATAGTGCTGAAGCTGTTCTTAAGACTTATAAGAGAGAAAGAAGAAGTCTCTACGATGCCCGAAGATTCCGTGAATCCAGTCAGTGATGATGATGTGGTAAAGGGAGATAACGACCTTGCATTTACTGATAATCCTGTTATGAGTGCATTATTTACAGCATTTGCAATAGTTCTTGTAATTGCACTTGTTGTATTTATTGTCTATATGATTATCAGATATGCCAAGAATTTCAAAAAGTCACAGGATAATAATGGTGATGAGATTGAATTCATTGGCAATGACAGAAGAACAGAAGCAAGGATAAAGAGACGTCAGAGAGTAGAAGAAGCTAAGAATATGCCTGTTAATATGCAGTACAGGAAGGCATTCAGAAAAGCAGCAATAAAATCATCAAAGGCAGCCAGGGATTCGGATGGTAAATCACTTGAAAATATGCAGCCACAGGATATAACAATAAACAGAATAACTAACGATGCTGATGCTGCAGACAGAATTACAGCAAGTTATGAGAAAGCAAGATATTCTGATAAGAATATTTCCAAAGAAGAACTTGAATTTATGCTTGACTTTATAAAAAATGACAAGTATAATAAGCGTACATAATAAGTAAATGCTGTGAAGAGGACTATTAGATAGGAACCAGAGTCAGAGAACTGCCGGGTGGTGCGAGGCAGTCGAAGGAACTTATTGAACTCGCCTTGGAGCTGCTACCTGAAATCATTATGAGAAGTAGGAGTAGCCGGAAGCCAACCGTTATAGTGGACAGAATATAATGCAGCACATTTGTTGTACGTATTCAGTGAGTGCATAGCATAGCTATGAAGAAGAGTGGTAACGCGTGAGATTTATCTTTCGTCTCTTTGGGTGGAATTGCCCATGGACGAAAGATTTTTTTATGCTTATCTTTAAGGAAGCCTTTACTTATTAACAATACATATTTATATTTTCAGGAGGTTTTAGGAATGTTTGATTACAGACAGTATGAAAGAGGCTATTTTATGCCACCAGTTAAGTGCAATGACTGGGTTAACAAGGAGTATGTTGATAAGGCACCAATCTGGTGTTCGGTTGATTTAAGAGATGGTAACCAGGCTCTTGTTGAACCTATGAGTCTTGATGAAAAGCTTGAATTCTTCCAGATGTTAGTTGAAGTAGGATTTAAAGAAATTGAGATTGGTTTTCCGGCAGCTTCTGAGACAGAATATGAGTTCTGCCGTACACTTATTGAGAAAAATATGATTCCTGATGATGTTACAATCCAGGTTCTTACCCAGGCAAGACCACATATTATTAAGAAGACATTTGAAGCTGTTAAGGGAGCTCCAAGAGCAATCGTTCATGTATATAATTCTACTTCATTAGCACAGAGAGAACAGGTATTCAAGAAGTCTAAGGAAGAAGTTAAGCAGATTGCTATTGAAGGTGCCAAGTTATTAAAGGAACTTGCTGAAGCTGATGGAGGAAACTTCCTTTTCGAATACAGTCCGGAGAGCTTTACAGGAACAGAACCAGAGTATGCACTTGAGGTATGCAACGCTGTTGTTGATATCTGGCAGCCAACACCTGATAAGAAATGTATCATCAATCTTCCTGCTACAGTTGAGATGTCACTTCCACATGTATTTGCAAGCCAGATTGAATATATGTCTAAGTACATGCACAACAGAGAGAATGTTATTATTTCTCTTCATCCACATAATGACCGTTCGACAGGTGTTGCTGATGCAGAGTTAGGACTTCTTGCAGGAGCAGACAGAATTGAGGGAACACTTTTTGGTAATGGTGAGAGAACAGGTAATGTAGATATTATTACACTTGCAATGAATATGTATATGCAGGGGGTTAATCCTGAACTCAATCTTTCTGATATGCCACATCTTGCAGAAGTATTTGAAAGACTTACACAGATGAAGATTGATGACCGTCATCCATGGTGCGGTAAGCTTGTATTTGCAGCTTTCTCAGGTTCACATCAGGATGCTATATCTAAGGGAATGCATTACAGAATAGAAAATGATCCTAATAAATGGACAGTTCCATATCTTCCAATTAATCCGGAAGATGTAGGACGTACATATGATTCAGATGTTATAAGAATTAACAGCCAGTCTGGTAAGGGTGGTGTTGCTTATGTTCTTGAACATAACTATGGAATGGTTGTTCCTAAGGCTATGAGAGAAGATCTGGGTTATGCTGTCAAAGATGTATCAGATGTTAATCATAAGGAGCTTTCAGCAGATGAAGTGCTTGAGATATTTGAGAAGAGATATAAGAAATATACACCAGTATTCAAGATTTCTGAAGTGCATTTCAAGCAGATTAATGGAATCCAGACTGTTGTGACTATTGATGAGAATGGTAAGAAATGCAATGTTGAAGATGGCGGTAATGGCCGTCTTGATGCTGTAAGTAATGCTCTTGCCAGTCACTTTGGAAAGCCTTGTGATATCTTCTGTTATGAAGAACATTCATTAAAGAAGGGCTCTGATTCTAGTGCCATTGCATATGTTGGTATTACAGGAGAGGATGGAAAGAATTACTTTGGTATTGGTATTGACCATGATATCATCAGAGCTTCTATTGATGCGTTAGAGTCAGCTATGAACAGAAGCCTTGAAGCATAATATTTAAATTGAATAATGTGTAATATAACCCATGTCCGGAACGTATACTAGAATGATACTGATTCAGGATATGGGTTGTTTTATTTATGTAGAATTAAAAAATCCCCCTCAAAGGGGGAAGCGGTACTATAGTACTAATGCTATTATACGCTCAGAGGGGAAAAGAAATATAGTTAAGGGGAAACTGTTGATTTAGACATTTTTGGAGGGATAGTAATGTTTTTCAGAAAACTATTAAGTAGTTTGAATGCAAAGGTTAAGAAAACTGCAGTTGGTGTTCTTTCAGTTGCAATGGTTGCAGGTTCTGTGTTTGCCGGTACATCTTTAAAAGCTGGTGCATACTCGAAAACACAGGATGTCCTTAATGAATTATTAGGAGCAGCAAAACCTTATGGTGTAGTTGCTGAAGAATTTAAGAATAGTAATCACAATCAGACATGTTTCGCGACTAACAAGCTTGTAATAACAGATCAGTGGATGAGTGCATGGCTTGATATGAGCGTTGGAACAACATATATCAAGAGTTTTGATAATTCTGGTTCATCAGAAGTTAATGTGGATAGAAATGCATTTAATAATCTTGTACTTGGAACTGATTATGATTATGAACCCAGAGAGAATAAATATTATATTAAAGATTCTGACGGAAAAAGAACAGGTGCTGTTATTAATGTGGCTAACTGCAAGGATACAATCAATGTTTATTATGCAGAGGATTATATGGATGTAACGGCAGCACTTGATAATGTATACGATAATTTCAAGGCGTATGCTGATACACCAGATTCGGAGGCTGATATAGTTATTGGTGCTTATGATGATAGAAAGATTGATCTTGCTTTATTTAAGAATAAGCAGATTGTAGTGGTAAATATGTATGCTAATAATTATATTGACTGGCAGGGAAAAGAAGTTTCATCTTATTATGGAGAAGGACAGCTCAACATAACAAATAAAGCACAGGGACAGTTTGTTATCATTAATTTGCTTGGCGGTGATGGTGATGCAGACATTAAAAGATTCAGCATTAATGGAAAGAATACAGGCGGATTAACAGATGTTGATGTATCAGACACGGTTATTTTCAATGCTGTTAATGTAACTGGTAATATTAATATAGGTGAGGTATGTGGTATAGTTGTTGCACCAAAAGCAGATATTACCTTAACATCTACATGTAATGGAAGAGCAATTTCTAAGTCATTTGTTAATGTCAATGGACAAATGCATTTTATATCAGATAATCAACAGCAGGAGACGACACAAAAGGAAACAACATCTGTAGCACAGTCTTCATCAGAAACAACAAAGTCAGAAGAGACAACAACTGTACAGGAGACAACAAAGTCGGATGAGACAACGGCTGCACAGGAGACAACAAAGTCGGACGAGACAACGGCTGCACAGGAGACAACAAAGTCGAACGAGACAACAGTTGCACAGGAGACAACAAAGACGGACGAGACAACAGCTGCACAGGAGACAACAAAGTCAAACGAGACAACAGTTGCGCAGGAGACAACAAAGTCGAATGAGACAACAGTTGATGCTGGTAAGGAAACTAAGCCGACAAAACCAGAATCAAACGAAACAACAGCTACGCAGGAGACAACAAAGTCGAATGAGACAACAGTTGATGCTGGTAAGGAAACTAAGCCGACAAAACCAGAATCAAACGAAACAACAGCTGTTAATGAGACAATAAAGTCAAATGAAACAACAGTAGATTCTAATAAACAGACAAAAGAACATACAACTTCATCAACCCAGGTCACAAAGAAGACTGGTGAAGTTGCAGGAGATGAAGAATTAGTTACAGGAAAAGAAGATGAGACTGTTGATGGTTCAAGAGTCAGAAAAACTGGTGAAGTTGCGGCTGATGAAGAGGTTGTAAAGACTGGTGACAATAATCATGTATGGGTATATATTGTGATTCTTGTAGCAGCAGCTGTTATTTCTGGAACTGTTATTGTGATAAGCAAAAAGAGCAACAAAAGATAATAAATGTTAATGATATCAGAGAGGCACAGCAGTAATGTTGTGCCTTTTTTATTGGGGGTGGTATTGAAGCACTCTGCTTTTTTATGCTATAATGCAATATGTATGAGTCGGAGTAGGCTTTGAACACAAAATACAGTGAAGAACAAGGAGATGGAAGTTTTATGAAACATTTGATACTTGCATCGGGTTCACCAAGACGAAGAGAATTAATGAGTCAGGTAGGACTTGATTTTACTGTTGTTACAAGTGATGCAGATGAGAATATTAAAGAGATGGAGCCTGAAGATTATGTAAGAGAATTATCTTCTATTAAGGCACAGTCTGTATTAGAGCAATATGCAGATAAAGATAATTCTGTAATCGTTATAGGTGCAGATACTATTGTTTATCATAAAGGAGAGATTCTTACCAAGCCTAAGGATGAAGAGGATGCATTCAGAATTCTTAAGTCTTTAGAAGGTCAGATACATCAGGTGTATACAGGTGTAACTATATGCAGCACACATAAGAATGTAAGTTTTTATGAAAAGACTGATGTGTGGGTATATGATATGACTGATGAGGAAATCAGGGATTACATAAGCACAGGAGAACCTATGGATAAGGCTGGTGCATATGGTATTCAGGGAAAATTTGCAGCATACATTAAGGGTATTGAAGGCGACTATAATAATGTTGTCGGTCTGCCTGTTGCCAGACTTGTACATGAGCTTAAAGCATTTTAAGGAGAAAATATATGATTAAATTCGTAGCGAGTGACCTTGATGGGACACTGCTTCTTAACGGAGCACAGAGCGTCGATGAATCTGCTATACAGTATATCAATAAACTTGTTGACAAAGGCGTTATATTCGCACCGGCTAGTGGCAGGCAGATAACGAGTCTTAAGAGACTTTTTGGGACTGTCAGTGATAAGCTTGCATATATTGCAGAGAATGGTGCACTTGTGGAATACATGGGTGAAACTATTGGGAAGACTCCGATGGATAGGAAGCTTGCATTAGAGATAATTGAGGATGTAATTGAACAGCCTGATTGTGAGGTGCTTGTATCAGGAGAACATACGGCATATATTAAGCCTAAGTCAGAAGAATATTATTACAGAATGACCAAGGTGGTCAATTACCATACTACATTAGTTGATAAGTTCACAGACATTGATGAGGATATATTAAAGATAGCTGTGTGTGATATGACAGGAATTAAGAATTCCAAGGAGCATTTTATTAACAAATGGAGTGATAAGGCTTCAGTACTCGTATCAGGAGAACTTTACTTAGACCTTATGGATACTAATGTCAATAAGGGAAGAGGAATTGAACAGATACAGAAATATTTCAGCTTAAAGCCTGAAGAATGTATGGCATTTGGTGACAACTATAATGATATTGCAATGCTAGACAGGGTGTATTACTCATATGTTATGGAGAAAGCTGTAGATGATGTTAAGAAACACGGACGTTTCATAACAGGATGGGTAGAAGGAACATTAAGAGAGCAATTTAAAGAGATAAGATAAGGAGATTTAAGTTATGGATAAACATATTGATGAGTGTGCAAAGGTGTTTTTAAGAGATCAGAAACAGCTTTTTGATGAACCTGTTGCATATGATTTAGAGGAGGCTAAGGAATTCTTAGAGGATTGTATGGCGGTGTATTGTAAAGATATTAAAGAATTAAGAGAAGTGATGGATGATGAGGGAATGGACGTATCTGACTTAAGCAATGATGAGCTTCTTGAGCAGTTAGAAGTGTTCAGGCTTGATAATGGCGGATATTTCTTCGTGGAAGGATAGTACAGATGCGTATAACTGTTGTATGTGTAGGTAAGATTAAGGAAAAGTTTTATACCCAGGCAGTTGAAGAATATTCCAAGAGACTTTCAAGATACTGCAAGCTTGATATTGTTGAACTGTCTGATGAGAAAACACCGGATAATGCAAGTGATATAGTCAATGAACAGATTAAGAATAAGGAAGGGGAGAGAATCCTTTCAGCCATTAAAGATGATGCCTATGTATGTGCACTTGCAATAGAAGGGAAGATGCTTGATTCTGTTGAACTATCAGAAAAGATTGACAGACTTGGAATAGAAGGAACGAGTAACATAACATTTGTAATAGGAGGCTCTTTGGGACTTGCAGATGCAGTACTTAAGAGAGCTGATTATAAGCTGAGTTTTTCAAAGATGACATTTCCACACCAGCTTATGAGAGTTATTCTTTTGGAACAGATATACAGGGCTTATAGGATTATGAAGAATGAGCCATATCACAAATAATTAAAGAGGATAGAATATGAAAAGAAGAAAGAAACCATTTATTATATTAGCAGTTATTCTTGTTGTAGTTTTATTGGTTGCAGGATATATTAAGTTCTTTAATGGACGTCTGATATATTTCACAACAGGTATGAAGAGCGGTGAGCTTATTAAGACAGCAGGACAGAAGACAACTTATACATGCGAGGCAGATATTCTAATGTCTGATGTGAAGAAGGAATATGAGGAAATGTTTGGCAGTAATATATGGAGAGAGAAAATTGGTGATGCTGATTTTGAAAGCTATATTAAGGACCAGATTAAGAGTAAGTTAATGCGCGTCAAGGCTATGAATGTTAAGGCTAAGGAACGCGGTGTTGTGCTTGGAAGAGAAGAAAAAGATTCTGTGGGTAAGGCTGTTGATGCATTTTACAATGAATTAACAGAATCGCAGATAAGCAGTACAGGAATAACTAAGGATAAACTGAATACAATGTTTACTGAATTTGCAATAGCGCAGAAACTCTACGATGACCTTACTTCCAGCATGGATATTGAAGTAAGCGCAGATGAGGCAAGAGTTATTGATATCCAGTATATTGTATCAGATTCAGAGGAAGATATTAATAAAGCATATAATCTTGTGAATTCAGGAAGTTCATTCTTTGCTGTTGCCAAGGAGTACAATGCGGATGGCGAATATGAGTACGAACTGAAACGTGGCGAGATGGATGCAGCATTTGAAAAAGCAGCATTCAATATGTCTACTGGTGAGATGAGCAGTATAGTTGAGGCAGCAGGCAGATATTACATTATAAGATGTACATCGGATAATGATAAGGCTAAGACCGAGGTTAATAAGTCTGCAATTCTTGAAAAGAGAAAGTTAGAGCAGTTTAATGCTGATTTTGAGAAATATGAAGCTGGTATATATATGGAATTTAATAATAGCGAATGGAAGAAATTAAGTATTCGGGATGCGTATACGTTGGGAAGCAGCTTTGAGGATACTTTCAATGCGTATTTTGGAAAGTAAAGAGGAGAGTAATTAATAATGGCAGCTAATAAATATGATGCTAACAGTATATCAATACTGGAGGGCCTTGAAGCGGTAAGAATGAGACCTGGTATGTATATTGGAAGTGTCGGAACAAAAGGTCTTAATCATCTTATATATGAGATTGCGGATAATTCAGTGGATGAACATCTTGCGGGTTTTTGTACACAGATAAATGTAACTCTTAATGATGATGGAACAGCAACTATCAAGGATAATGGACGAGGTATTCCTATCGGAATCCATCCTAAAGCCGGAATACCTGCGGTTGAGGTTGTATTTACAGTACTTCATGCAGGTGGCAAGTTCGGAGATGGCGGATATAAGATATCTGGAGGACTTCACGGCGTTGGTGCATCTGTAGTTAATGCACTTTCTGTATGGCTTGAGGTCGAGATAAGAGTTGATGGTGGTGTGTACAAGCAAAGATACGAGCGTGGAAAAGCAACAGCGCCGCTTGAAAAGATTGGTACATGCAGAAAAAATGATACTGGTACAACTGTTACATTTCTTCCTGATGGAGAAATATTTGAAAAGACAAGATTCAAAGCAGACTCGATAAAGAGCAGACTTCATGAGACTGCATATCTTAATCCGGGGCTTACAATTGAGTTTGAAGATAAGAGAAAGGGCAGCGAGGATAAGGAAACTTTCCATGAGCCTGACGGACTTAAGGCATATATCAAAGACCTTAACAATGGCAAAGAGACAGTATGCGATATCGTCTACTTTAAGAAGAAGCAGGAAGATATTGAGGTTGAAGTAGCATTTCAGTTTGTTAATGAATTTGAGGAAAATATTCTTGGCTTCTGTAATAACATATACACTCAGGAGGGTGGAACGCATATTACAGGCTTTAAGACCAAGTTTACAATGATTATCAACCAGTATGCGAGAGAACTTGGCATCTTAAAGGATAAGGATGCGAATTTTACAGGTCTTGATGTAAGAAATGGTATGACTGCAGTTGTTGCAGTTAAGCACCCTGCACCAAGATTTGAGGGACAGACCAAGACCAAGCTTGATAATCCGGATGCTGGTACAGTTGTTGCAAATGTAACAGGAGACGAGGTACAGCTTTATTTCGACAGACATTTGGATGACCTTAACGCTGTAATTGCATGTGCTGAAAAATCTGCGAAGATACGAAAAGCAGAAGAAAAGGCTAAGACAAATATGCTTACAAAGCAGAAGTTCTCTATAGACAGCAACGGAAAGCTTGCCAACTGTGAGAGCAAGAATCCGGAGGAATGTGAGGTGTTCATTGTTGAGGGAGATTCAGCTGGAGGTTCAGCAAAGACTGCAAGAAACAGAAGAACTCAGGCAATTCTTCCAATCAGAGGTAAGATTCTTAATGTTGAAAAGGCAAGTATTGATAAGGTACTTGCCAATGCCGAAATTAAGACAATGATTAATTCATTCAACTGTGGATTCTTAGAGGGCTACGGTAATGACTTTGATATTAGCAAATTAAGATATAATAAGATTATTATCATGACTGATGCCGATGTGGATGGAGCACATATTGATACACTGCTTCTTACATTTTTCTACAGATTCATGCCTGAGCTTATTAATCAGGGACATGTATATATTGCTACACCACCTCTTTATAAGGTTGTTCCTAAGAAGGGCGAGGGTGAATATCTATATGATGATAAGGCACTTGAGGATTACAGAAAGAAGCATACGTCAGGAACATTTACACTTCAGAGATACAAAGGTCTTGGAGAGATGGATCCTGACCAGCTATGGGAGACAACTCTTAATCCTGAAACAAGAATTTTAAAGCAGGTTGAGATTGAGGACGCAAGGCTTGCAACTGAGGTTACAGCGATGCTTATGGGTACAGATGTACCACCTAGAAGAGAATTTATATATACGCATGCTAATGAAGCTGAGATTGATGCGTAAAAGCTAAAGGAGTAGAAAATGGCTGAGAAGATTATAAGGACTGAGTATTCTGAGGTTATGCAGAAGTCCTATATAGATTATTCCATGAGCGTTATTACAGCAAGAGCACTTCCTGATGTAAGGGACGGTTTAAAGCCGGTACAGAGAAGAGTGCTGTATGCCATGGACCAGTTGGGGCTTAATTACGACAAGCCTCACAGAAAGTCTGCACGTATCGTTGGTGATACAATGGGTAAATACCATCCACATGGTGACAGTTCAATATATGAGACACTCGTTGTACTTTCACAGGATTTTAAGAAGGGTATGGCTCTTGTTGACGGACACGGAAACTTCGGTTCTATCGAAGGTGACGGAGCTGCCGCTATGCGATATACAGAAGCTAAGTTAAAAAAGTTCACACAGGACGTATATCTTGCTGACCTTGATAAAAATGTTGTGGATTTCGTGCCTAACTTTGATGAGACAGAAAAAGAGCCTGAGGTTCTTCCTGTAAGAGTACCTAATCTGCTTGTAAATGGTGCAGATGGTATTGCGGTTGGTATGACAACTAATATCCCTCCACACAATCTTTCAGAGGTTGTTGATGCAGTATGTGCATATATGGATAATGAGGATATCACAACAGACGAGCTTATGCAGCTCTGCCCTGGACCGGATTTTCCTACAGGCGGAATTGTAATTAATAAAAGCGAGCTTGGTGCAATATATGAGACTGGAACAGGTAAGATTAAGTTAAGAGGCAAGGTCGTATTCGAGCCTGCCAAGAACCGTTCTGAGAAGGACAAGCTTGTTATTACAGAGATTCCATATACAATGATTGGTGCTAACATAGGTAAATTTATATCTGATGTAGTAAGCCTTATAGAAACTAAGAAAACTACCGATATTGTCGACATTTCCAATGAATCTTCTAAGGAAGGAATAAGAATTGTCCTTGAACTTAAGAAGAACGCTGATGTCAAGAATCTTGAAAATCTTCTTTACAAGAAGACCAAGTTGGAAGATACATTTGGCGTAAATATGCTGGCTATCGTTGATGGAAGACCTGAGACCTTAGGTATTAAGGATATAATAAAACACCACATTAATTTCCAGTATGAGCTTGCTACAAGAAAGTACACAACACTTCTTGAAAAGGAGAAGGCTAACAGGGAGATTAAGGAAGGTCTTATAAGAGCATGTGATATTATTGACCTTATTATCGAGATATTACGAGGCAGTGCTAATCTTAAGATGGCTAAGGACTGCCTTGTTAATGGTAATGTTGAGGGAATCAAGTTTAAGTCAGAGCAGTCAAAAAAGCAGGCTTCAGGTCTTGATTTCACAGAGAGACAGGCTGGTGCAATATTAGAAATGCGTCTGTATAAGCTGATTGGCCTTGAAATTCTTAATCTTCAGAAAGAATATGATGAATGTGTCAAGAAGATTGAGAAGTATGAAAAGATACTTGGCAACAGAAAAGAGATGGCTAAGGTTATCAAGTCTGACCTTCTTAATATTAAGAAGGAATATGGTGTTGCAAGAAGAACTGTAATTGAAGACGGAGAAGCTGCTGTATTTGAGGAAAAGAAGATTCCAGAGATGGAAGTTATGTTTATTATGGACAGATTCGGATATGCAAGAACCATTGATATGGCTGCATTTGAGAGAAATAAAGATGCTGTATTTAATGAGAACAAATATGTCATTCCGGTAATGAATACAGATAAAATCTGCATATTTACTGATACGGGAGATCTGCACCAGTTAAAGATAAAGGATCTGCCATTCACTAAGTTCAGAGATAAAGGCACACCGATTGATAATCTGTGTAACTATGACAGCTCTAAGGAGATAATTGTGTACATTACTCCATTTGAACGACTTAAGAATCAGAAAATGCTTTTTGTCACAAGACAGGGAATGATGAAGCTTGTAGACAGCGAAGAATTCCAGGTGGCAAAGCGTACAGTTGCATGTACAAAATTAGCAGATGACGACAAGCTAATCGGAATGTATTCAACAGACGCAAGAGTAGAGATTTATTCAAAGTTCTCACTTGATGGAGAAATCAAGGAAGAAGAGGTTGTCGAGAGCAACCAGAATGTAATTGTACAGACAGAAAACGGAGTGTTCTTAAAGTTCCCATTAACAGACATTCCAATGAAGAAGAAGAGTGCTGTTGGCGTAAGAGGAATCAAGCTTTCAAAAGATGATTATATAGAAGATGTATTCCTGCTTACAGAAGGTGATGAGTTCACAATGGAATATAAGGGCAAGAGTATCAGCTTTGCAAAGATGAAGACGGCACACAGAGATACTAAGGGGACTAAGATAAGAGTGTGATTCTAATGGTTGGGGAGTCGAAGAAGTGCTTCACACTATCACAACTAAGGTAAGCGGTTCTAGTGGCTGTATATGGCGGCATAACACCCACACGGACAGCTTACAATTTAGTTGTAACAGTGTGAAGCACTTCTTCGACATGACCACCGATAAAAAAGTATATTTTTCTAAAATATAAATGGATAGTTAGTTAAATTGTTTTTGGGTTGGCGAGACTACATTTGAAAGAATAATTTGACCAGCGAGGTCACTTTGTTAGTCAGAATATGGTATGGGATTATCCATACCATTTTTTAAATACTGGAGACATATGGCATGAAACAAAATCAGTACTTCGCGGTGGTAGTGTCTGTGAGTTAAGCGTTAGCGACAACGGAATGTAAGCTTACCGTGTGGGTGTTAATGCCGCTATATACAAAAGTTCGGTGCAGGAAATCTCGTTCAAGCGAAGCGCGTTTGATTTCCTGCACCGTAATAAACTCTGTATATGGCGGCATTTACAGCCACTAGGTCAGCTTACCTAAAGTTGGCACTAATGCTTGACTCACAGACTGTACAACCCCGAAATACTATTTAATTCTCTTCCATATATTTATCATAAATAGCAATAACCTTATTCATAACCTCCGGTCCCGGAGCACCAAGAGTAAGTCTCTTATCTACACAAGTCTGAAGGCTGATAGCCTCGTAGATATCTTCATCAAATACAGGGCTCACAGCCTTATATTCATCAAGTGAAAGGTCATCAAGTGCGATATTCTTCTCAATACACATAAGAACAAGCTGGCCGACAATACCATGGGCTTCTCTGAAAGGAACTCCCTTTTTAACAAGGTAGTCAGCAGCATCAGTAGCATTAGTGAAGCCGTTCTTTGCCGAAGCTTCCATTCTCTTGTTGTTGAATTTCATAGTATCAATCATGCCCTTGAAAAGGCTGATGCAGCCTTTGGCTGTGTCAAATGCGTCAAATGATAATTCCTTATCTTCCTGCATATCTTTATTGTAAGCAAGAGGAATACCCTTCATTGTTGTAAGGAGGCTCATAAGAGCACCATATACTCTGCCTGTCTTACCTCTTACAAGCTCTGCGATATCAGGGTTCTTCTTCTGAGGCATAATAGAGCTTCCTGTACTGAAAGCGTCATCAAGTTCGATAAATCTGTATTCGTTAGAATTCCAGATGCATATTTCCTCAGAAAAACGGCTTAAATGCATCATAATAGTTGATAATGCAGATAAGAATTCAATAAGGTAATCTCTGTCAGAAACAGAATCCATGCTGTTGAGTGTTGGTCCGTAGAAACCAAGGAGAGAAGCAGTAAGTTCTCTGTCTAATGGATAAGTTGTTCCTGCAAGTGCGCCTGCACCAAGAGGACAGTAGTTCATTCTTTCATATATGTCGTGAAGTCTGCTTCTGTCGCGCTTGAACATTTCGAAATATGCACCGAAATGATGAGCAACAGTAACAGGCTGAGCCTTCTGGAGATGAGTAAATCCAGGCATGAATGTATGAGTGTTTTCTTTCATGATTCTTAAGATAACAGCCATAAGCTCTTTAAGCTCAGCATCAGTATTAAGAACTTCCTGTCTTGTGAAGAGTCTCATATCAAGAGCAACCTGGTCATTTCTGCTTCGTCCGGTGTGAAGTCTCTTTCCGGCATCACCGATTCTTTCAATAAGAGTTGCTTCCATAAATGTATGGATATCCTCGTATTCATCAGTGATTTCAAGCTTTCCTGATTCAATATCAGCAAGAATTCCTTTAAGACCTTCTACAATCTGCTCACTTTCGCTTTCAGGAATAATTCCCTGCTTGCCGAGCATAGTAGCATGTGCAATACTTCCTTCAATATCCTGCTTATAAAACTTCTGGTCAAATGAAATTGATGCATTGAAGTTGTTAACAAGCTCATTAGTTTCTTTGGTGAATCGTCCACCCCATAATTTCATTTATAAATCCTCCTTGAATTAGATATCTGTATTTTCTTCATTAGAATTATCTTCGTCATCTTCAATAGAAGAGAGAAGACTGTCAGTAAGTTCATCATCAATATCAGGTGATTCGAGATTCTCGAAATCATCCATATCATCAAGAATAGAACTTTCTATATTATCATCAGACAGTTTCTTAATGTCTTTGTCAGTAAGAGACGGATCATCAAGATATTTTCTGATAACTGACGGAAAATGTGTCATATTTACTTTTCTTGCTTTAATAAAGCGGCTGGCAAGATAAATGCCAATCAATATAATAATGCAAATTGTAGTAATAACGCAACCCAATATTAAATTAACAGGACGATATTTTAATACAACGGTATGAGTTCCGGCACTTACGTCAACACATAACAATGCATTTTCCCAGGCATAAGTGTCAGCTTTCTTGCCATCAATATACACAGACCAGCCACCATCGTATGGAATAGAGAATAATATTGCTTTGTCTGAGGAAGCAGTAAGAGTTCCTGTAAACTTAGTATCAGAGAATTTCTCAACCTGATAGCTTTCTGAATTGAGTTTATTGTAAGCCCTGATGAATTTGTCTTCATCGAGTGTGTATACAGAAAGATTCATTCCTCCGGTATCAGAAGTTACTTCGACAGTATCTGTGTCGTGGACATAACCAATATCAAGAATCCGGTTATTGCTCTTTATATTATTGTAGGTGTAAGTGGTTGTGTTATTAATAGTAACAGTTACGGAATCAACAGATTTATTCGCAACTGACAGGTACATATGACCACTCTTTGAAGGTGTTATAATACAATCGGCTTCAGTAGGGAATGAGGTAGTATATTCAAATACATCACTTATTCCGGTAAGAGATTGAATGAGAAGATTCTGGTTCTCAATACCATTGTTATCCTTGGCCATAACAAGGTCATAGGCTGTTGAACTGTTAATCGCATAACCAATAGGAAGCGTGTAATTATTCTTATACACAAATTCACCATCGCTGCCTGTATAATAATTTCTTATATCACTCTCAACTAAAAGGCGGTTAGAGATAGTGTATTTTACAGAGAAAAGAGAATCCGTAATAGCGGTAAGACCATTGCAGCCATATGCATTAGTTGAATTTTCCATTCCTATAAGGTTGTAAAGCTTTGACATCCCTGCATTGCATGTTGATGAAAAGGTTGAAACAGTTCTGTAATTATGCCATGCACCATCATTCTTAGAACGCGCACCAAAAAGCTTATCCATTCTATAGAAGGATGTGTCATTATCAGATACGGTTTTTGTAACAGTCTTTACGGCATCATAATCAAGAAGATATGATGTACGGCTTGTTGTTCCAATACCGGTTGCATCCATATTCAGTGTACATTCAATGATTGATACTGAGAATGCAAGCATAAGAACAACAGGAATTTTGAGCCTGGCGTTGTTATGAATAAACATTAACAGACCATATATAAGAATAAATATTCCACTTATATATATACTCTTAAATGAATACTCAGTCTCAGAGTTAATAAAAAGTTCTTCCATAATAAGCAGAAGACCAATTGCAATCCATAATGATGCACCAAGCTGCTTGTTAGTAGAATTCTTAAGATTAATAACAGCTTCATAGCACATTGCAAGCAGGAAGAAAATATATATGAATGACTGTCTGCAAGGCAGGCTGTTAGGAAAATGCATACCATGCCATATATAGTTAGGTATATTTAAGTTAAATGCTGTCAGGAAGATAAGCAGGATGACACATTTGCCAATCTTCTCACGTGCATTGACTTTGCTGCACATAATATAAAGCGGTAGCAGTACAAAAACAGCAACGCCGCAGTATATATTAGGCAGATGGTCCAGTCCTAAATGAACCGGAATGTTGATAAGCTGTCTTGTGAGCATTGATAATATGCTGAAATAAGAAATAAGCTTATCAGGGAATGCTGTGTCGCTTGAGGCTGAAAGTGAAAATGTATAGAATTCAGGCAGAAGAAGACACGCTCCCAGTCCACCGGCAAGCAGTGAATATACACAGAAATTAATAAATTTCTTCACATACTGCATAGGGCTTTTAATACCGTTATAAGCAATCATAAGAACAACATAGTAAATTACTACTGAAAGGCATACCATGATTGCAATATAATAATTAGTAAATATACATAATCCTAGAGTTATGCAATAGAATATGCAGCGGTTCTCATTAACAAGTCGTTCAAGTCCAAGCATGATAAGTGGAATCAGAATAACACAGTCAAGCCACATAATATTCCAGCTGTATGCCGCAATGAATCCGGACATACCATAGAACATACCGAATATGGCAGCAATTACATGCTTGTTATTATTGTGTTTAGTAAGATAATACGTTAAAGAAAGACTGCTGCCAGCTATCTTAAGTATTATAAATGCATTCATTATCTCTATAGTGTATTTCTGTGGAAAAAGTGCAACGAACCAGTTAGATGGACTTGCAAGGTAATATGCGAACAGAGATGTGAAGTTAGTTCCCATTCCTATATTCCATGAGTAAGTAAGACTTTCACCATTTCTTATCTTGTGCCACAGTTCTGAAAAGAATGGCGCATACTGATGATACATGTCAGACCTCAGATAACATTCGTTTCCCCATGGAAATATGCCTCTTGTATAGTACAGTGCCATCATCATTATAACTGGAAGTACAAAGGCAGCAAGATATGTAAAGTTAGAATTAAGAATTGATTTCTTTGATGAATTCATGGCTTCCCTCCCTTAGCCGGTAATAGTAACATTTTACCAAAGAACGAAAAAAGTGTAAACAATTATAGGCAAATTAGGCTTGTATTCGATAGTACAATTTTGTAAAATAGAAAAGTACGCAAAAGGAATCTCCAAAGGGTAATGCTTAAGGAGAGTGTACATGGAATACAGACAATTATATAAAAAACACAAAAGGGCTGTACAATACGGAATATGTGCAGTTTTTCTGATTATAACCGGATTGATATATCTGGCAGGAAGAAAGAACGCTTCAGTGTCAGAGAATACATTTGCAGATAATGTCGTATCAAGTAGTATAGAAGACAGCTGGCATATGGAAAGTGAATCATCATTTGAAGACATATATGTGTATATATGTGGACATGTTAATTCTCCAGGTGTTGTAAAGTGCCTGAAGGGAACAAGGCTGTATGAAGCAGTGGCAATGGCTGGTGGAGCTGATGATTTGGCTGATATGTCTGCAGTTAATCTTGCAGCACTTGTTGCTGATGGGGAAAGGATATATATTCCGGCATATGGAGAGGATATTTCTGTTATAGAAGAACAGACAGAGGGGATTGTTAATATTAATAAAGCTACAGAAAGTGAGCTTATGACACTGCCGGGAATTGGAAGTTCAAGGGCGGCTGATATAGTAAGATACAGGACAGATAATGGCAGATTCCAGACAATAGAAGATATAATGAAAGTGTCTGGAATTAAGGAAGCAGCATTTAATAAGATAAAGAATTATATTTGCGTATGATAAGATGCATATGCATAGAAAGTAAAAAGGAGTAGATTATGGCAGGCAGAGTTTTAGTTGTTGATGATGAGAAAATGATTGTTAAGGGACTTAAGTTCAGTCTTATGCAGGATTATAGCGTTGTAGACTGTGCATATGATGGTGAAGAAGCTCTCGAGTATGCTAAAAACAATGAATATGACATAATACTTCTTGATATTATGCTTCCCAAGCTTGATGGATTATCAGTATGCCAGCAGATAAGAGAGTTTTCAGATGTGCCAATAATTATGCTGACAGCTAAAGGCGATGACATGGACAAGATTCTTGGCCTTGAGTATGGTGCAGATGATTATATTACAAAACCATTTAACATTCTTGAAGTTAAGGCGAGAATGAAAGCCATTTTAAGAAGAAATGCTGTGACAGAGAAGAAAGCAGCAAAGAGCAATATTATTAATGCGGGTGATATGAAGATAGATTGTGACAGCCGTAATCTGTATATTGCAGGAAGACCTATTAATCTTACTGCTAAGGAATTTGATCTTCTTGAATTGTTAGCAGTTAATCCAGGAAAGGTATACAGCAGGGATAACCTTCTTAAAGCTGTGTGGGGACAGGATTATTCAGGTGACGGCAGAACGGTTGATGTCCATATGAGAAGACTTCGTGAGAAGATTGAAGATAATCCGAGTGAACCAAAGTATGTTCACACTAAGTGGGGAGTAGGTTACTATTTTAATGTTTAATAAGATTAAAAAAAGAAATGACCATAGGAAAATCTTTTTTGACAGGGAGTTTCAGTCATTTTTCAGGTTCATAAATAAATATTCAACAAGACAGTTCGCAGTTATAGCGGTAATAGTTGCAACAGCGGTAATATGTACATTTGAAGGCTTTGAGTATATTTACAGGCAGTCTGTAATTACAAGACAGACTGCGGTTATTCAGAATGAAGCGGTTCTCATTGCAGCAGAATATTCTAATTATGAAAGTCTTGAAGCAGCTGAGAATAATGATATGAACAGCAGACTCAGCAGTTATTCGGCACTTAATCAGATAAGAATAAGAATTGTTAATCTTAATTATGTTGTCAGTGTTGACACATATTCTATTGACACTAACAAGACAATTCTTAATCCAAGAGTATTCGATATATTCAGTAATCATAAGAACAGTTCCGGTTATGATAAGAAAACAGGTAATATACAGGCAGCGGTTCCGGTATACAATGATTCGGGTAAATTTATCGCTGTTCTTGTGGCTGATCTTGATTACACGGAGATAGATGCAATGTTTCACGATGTGAACAGTCAGAATAATAATATTAAATTGGTTATTATAACAATATGTCTGGCGTTACTTATCGTAGGCATATATTTTCTTAACCGGCCTGTAAAAAGGGTACTTGATATTGTTTCAAATGTAAGTGCAGGGCATACTGATGAAAGAATCCCTGTCAGGAGTTATACCGAAATACGTGAGATTGCAGATGATTTTAATAATATAATGGACAGAGCTAATGAAACAGACCAGTCCAGAGCAGAATTTGTTTCAAATGTGTCACATGAATTAAAGACACCTATAACATCGATTAAAGTATTGGCTGAGTCTCTTAATACACAGGAAAATGTGCCAATAGAAGTGTATCAGGAGTTCATGCAGGATATTGTAAGTGAAATAGACAGAGAAAGTAAGATTATAGAAGATTTACTTACTCTTGTCAGAATGGATAAATCTGTTGCAACACTTAATGTTACATCTGTTAACATGAATGATTTATTAGAGATGACCCTCAAGAGAGTTAAGCCATTAGCACAGAAAAAGAATATTGAACTGCTTTTTGAAAGTTTCAGACCGGTTGTTGCACAGATTGATGAAGTTAAGATGACACAGGTTATATCCAACCTTGTTGAGAATTCTATCAAATATAATGTCGAAGATGGATGGGTACATGTTTCACTGAATGCAGATTATCAATATTTTTATATAAGAGTTGAAGATTCAGGAATAGGAATACCAGAGGAAAGTATTAATAAAATATTTGAAAGATTTTACCGGGTAGATAAGGCAAGGTCGCGTGAAACGGGCGGAACAGGACTTGGACTGGCTATTGTAAGAAACATAATTCTTATGCATCATGGAACTATTAAGGTTCATAGTGAGGAAAATATAGGAACAACATTTACAATGAGAATACCTCTTAATTATGTTGAAAACCAGCAGTAATGCAGATGAAAGTATGCCAGTGGACATATTCATAAGCTGTTAAGAATAACAGGATAGGAAAGGAGCAGTTATGATGGGACATGTAAGGAAAGCTATTATGAAATTGACATTCGTTATAATTGTTATTGCAGTAACATTTGTAACTGTTTCATGTTCTTCGCAGAAGAAGGGAACAGCATATTCTGTATATTTTCTTAATGAAGACGGAACATCACTAACTGAAGGCAGGGTATACATCGAAAGTCAGGATGCTGTTTCAGTTGCAAATGAACTCCTTGAAAAAATGAATGTTGCAAAAGGCAGGCATACAAGCATAATTAAGCCAGTGTCTGTATCGCAGCCAACGGTTGAAATTAATGGAATATATGCAGGGGTCTATTATGACAGCTCTTATTATGGAATGAAACCAGGTACGGAAGTACTTTACAGGGCAGCAGTTGTTAAAGAATTGTCACAGATAAGTGATGTCCTGTATGTAAGATTTTATGTTGATGGTAAGGATGCTGTGTATGAAGATGGAACAGTCATAGGAAATATGAGTGATGAGGATTTTGTAGATACACAGGAAGGTGCTATGGCTGATGTGAAGTGGAAGACGATTAATCTGTATTTTGCTAACAAGTCAGGAGATGCCCTTGTAAAGAACAGCAAGAGAATCTGTTATAATAAGAATGTATCTGTTGAGAAGGTTGTAATGGAACAGCTTATTAAAGGAACAACAGAGTCAGGATGTTACCAGAGTATTCCGTCGAATACCAAGCTGCTTAGTATATCTGTTGTCGACAGGATATGTTATGTTAATCTCAGTCAGGAATTTGCAACAGATATGGTTAATGCAAAGAGCAATGTAACTATATATTCAATTGTTAACTCCCTTTCAGGACTGGAGGGAATTGATGGCGTTAAGATACTTGTCAATGGGAATTCTAATCTGATGTATAGAGATGTAATCAGCCTTGATACAGTATTTCATATGAATAATGAACTTGTAAAAAAAGATTTATCTGATAATTAATGGTCGTTTCTGGAAAGGATATTATTGAAGAGACCATTTTTTGTGGCAGCAGTTATGAGCATTGCTGCAGTATATTTGTCATTATATGCCAAGCCATATATCGTTATTATAGTAGGAATAATGGTGTTTACCGGATTCCTTATATATCTTAAGAAAACAGGAATTCCAGGATTTTATGTGATTTTTATAATGATGTTTCCTATTATGTGTCTAAGAACTGAAGAGAGTATGGAAAAGCTATGTTATCAGGGACAATTGTTGGACGAAACATATGCTGCTTGTGTAAATGGATACATAGCAGATATTAAACAGTCAGAAAACGGTTATGCGGTGTATATAAGAAATGCCTTTGTTATGCCGGATTCATGGGGCAGGCAGTTTAAAAGCGGTTTGGTAGTATACTCAGAGAAAAGATTTGCCAATCTGGGGGATGAAGTTAAGATTAAAGTAACATTAAAGGATTTTAATATACCATCTAATGAAGGACAGTTTAATGCCAGAAAATATTATACATCACTTGGATTTAATTATTGTGCAGATTTGTCAGATGTTGTGAATGTACAATCTGGAAGCAGTTATATTTCCAGCATTTACAGGTTTGCAGATTCTATAAAAAATATTTACCAAAATGCATATTCTGAGCAGAATGCTGGAATTATGCAGTCAATTGTGCTAGGTGACAGGTCAGGGCTTGATGATGATGTTAAGAGAATGTATCAGAAGAATGGAATTTCCCACATTTTGGCAATAAGTGCACTTCATGTTTCGCTTGTTGGAATGTTTATATATGACTGGTTAAAAAAGAGAATTGGGAGAATTGCATCTGCATGTTTTAGTACATTTCTTATAATTTCATATCTGTGCATGACAGGTTATAGTGCATCTGCCAGCCGTGCTGTAATAATGATTCTTGTATATATGCTGGCAGACGTGCTTGGGAGAACCAGTGATATGGTTAATACATTAGGAATAGCAAGTGTTATTCTTCTGTGGATTAATCCATATAATATTACAAATTCAGCTTTCTGGCTGTCATTTCTTGCTGTGGCAGGAATTATATATATTAAACCCATACTGTCTGATGATAAAACTATTCTTATATATATAAGACGTCCTGATAAAAAGAATGCAGGAATTTTTCAATTAATTTTATTCAGAATCGCAGATTCGGTTATTACAGGCATGTGTGTTACAATTGCGACACTTCCGGTAATTCTTATTATATCTGGGCAGATTCCGGTAATAAGCCTGTTCCTTAATGTTATAGTAATTCCACTTATGTCGTTGATAATGATAAGCGGGATATTTACGGGAATTGCAGGCATACTCTCTCTTGAAGCAGCATATTTTTTCGCGGGAGCAGGTGGATATATTCTTGATTTTTATTATAAGCTGTGCAGTTTGTCATCACATTTTAAATATGCAGTCATTGTTACGGGAATTCCTGATACTGCAAGGGTGTTTTTATATTATGCAGTTTTGATTATATGGATATGTGCACATATTATATTGATAAATAAGAAGATTGATGCTGTATGTTTTGTTTTATTAGTGTGCGTGCTGACAGGGCTGCGTTACAATATTAATTCAGACATGAAGATTGCCATGCTTGATGTTGGACAGGGGGATTCAATTGTCATGCATACTAAGGAGGGCATGAATGTATTGTTTGACGGAGGAAGCACAAGCAAGAAGAATGTCGGGAGATATACCATATATACTTATCTTAAATATTGTGGGGTAAGAAGTCTCGATTATGTGTTTATAAGTCACCCGGATAAAGACCATGTTAATGGAATATATGAATTGATTGAATTGTGTGATAACACATTTGAGATAGGTACTGTTGTACTGCCGGGAATCAGTCGGGCTGCGGCAGTAAAGAAGCAGGCTGATGATGATATGTCGAAGTTAGAGATGATATTGAAAAATGCTGGGATTAATGTTGTTTATGCTGATGCGGGTGACAGTATTAAATCGGGAGAATTCTCGGTTGAGTGTATGCACCCATGCAAGGGTTACAATTACGAGTCAGCTAACGACTATTCTGCTGTATATCTTGTGGAATATGGAGATTTTTCTATGCTTATGACAGGAGATGCAGAAAAGAAAGCGGAAAAGTGTATTATTGAGGATGTCAATAGTATGACAGGGGATGCTGGCGAACCGGCACGGCTTGTGTCAGTTAATATATTGAAAGTCGGACATCATGGAAGTAAGGGGGCAAGTTCAGAAGAATTTTTAAGTTATGTAAAGCCTGAAACTGCATTGATATCTTGTGGAGCAGGTAATTCATATGGACATCCTCATACGCAGACTTTACAGAGATTGTCGGGGATTGGAGCAAAGGTGTATAGGACAGACGAAAGTGGAGAGATTGCGGTGCGTGTCAGGGATGGTTTGTATAAAATTGAGGTATTTAAAGCTTTGTAAGAATAGAACTGTGAAGGTGCTGGGATATGAGAAAATATTTTTCAACTTGAACCACTTGTACATATCTGATACTATTGTTTAAGATTAGAAACGGAGGCAGCAGGTTTGAAGGTCATAAGTGATGATATTAAAAAGGGCGAATTTAAGAGTGTATATCTTCTGTATGGAGAGGAAGAGTATCTTAAGAAGCAGTACAGAGACAGATTAAAGAATGCTATAGCTGGTGACGATACAATGAATTATTCATATTATGATTCGGATAATGCCAGCGTTAAGGATATAATTGATGTGTGTGAAACACTGCCTTTTTTTGCCCAGAAGAGACTTGTTATAATGGAAAATACCGGTTTTTTGAAAAGTTCTAATGACGAGCTTGCAGATTATATTAAGCATATTCCTGATTATCTTGTTATTGTTATGGTAGAAAAAGATGTGGACAAGCGTAATAAGGTATATAAGGCGGTTGATTCTGTCGGGTATGTATGCGAGATGAAGCCACAGACAACTGCTACTCTTGAAAAATGGATAGCGGGGCTTCTTGCTAAGGATAATCTTAAAATAAGCCGTGAAGCCTGTGATTTGATACTTGATAAGACAGGTGCAGGCATGGATTATATAAAGCAGGAGATAGAGAAGCTTGTTAGCTATTGTCAGGGAAGGGATGTTGTGACAGTAGAAGATGTAGAGAAAGTATGCACAACACAGACAACAAGTCATATATTTGATATGATAAGTGCAATCGCGAATAAGAAACAACAGCAGGCGCTTGATTTATATTATGACTTACTGGAATTAAAAGAACCTCCTATGAGAATACTTTATCTTATAGTAAGACAGTTTAACGGAATACTACAGGTAAAAGATCTTATGTCAAGGGGAATTTCAGGTAAAGAGATTGCATCAAAGATAGGAGCAGCACCATTTGTTGCCAGCAAATATCAGGCACAGGCAAAATATTTTGAGATGAATACACTGTTGGATGCATTGAATGAATGTGCGAAGACAGAAGAAGCAGTTAAGCAGGGAAGGCTTAATGACAGGCTGGGAGTAGAACTTATTATAATTAAATACAGCAAATAAAAAAGAACCCGGTGCGAGTGGGTGTCAGCACCGGGTTCTTTAAATTATTAAAATTCCTATTAAGCCATTGCGTTAACAGCTTTAGTAATGTGAGATACTTTTCTTGCAGCAGCGTTCTTGTGGAAGATTCCCTTAGAAGCAGCCTTCTCGATCTCAGCTATAGCAACAGGGAGAGCTTCGTTAGCAGCAGCCTTGTCACCAGCAGCAACAGCAGCCTCTACCTTCTTGATATAAGTCTTAACTCTAGACTTAACCGCCTTATTTCTCTCAGCTCTTACCTGACTTGTAATTACTCTCTTCTTAGCAGATTTAATGTTAGCCAATCCGTACACCTCCAAATCATAATTCAATAATAATATCTGTTTCGCATTAAAGCCGGACACGGACGATCTAATGTAAACATACTCACACATTTTATAGTACAAACATCTATATGTCAAGAACTAAATGAAGATTTTGGTATAAAAATTTCGTTTTTCTGCACAATATGTTGGGGAGGTGATGTGAAAAATGGATAATATAGTTGTAAGAACTGACCTTGCAGTAGAAGCAAATGAAGAAGCAATGAATGGAACAGGAAAGCTGCGGGGGATAAGATTAAGAGAAAGCAAAAAATCAAGGATGGGTGTGAAAGTCACAGAATTGCAGGTGACAAATCATTTGGGCGAAGCCGCGATAGGAAGACCCAAAGGAACTTATCTTACTATAGAGGCAGATGATATTACAGGTGGGGACGAAGAATATGCAAAAGAGGTTATATCGACACTGGCAGGCTATATATTTAAGCTCTTAAAGCGCATGAATAAAAATGTCAAACCAGAAAAGCTTCTTGTCATAGGGCTTGGAAACAGAAATATAACATCAGATTCATTAGGCCCTGAGGTTGTAGATAACATTAGTATTAATATAAGTGATGGAGAGGAGACAGGAGTATGCACACTTAGTCCGGGAGTTATGGCACAGACAGGTATTGAGACTGCCGGAATTATTAAAGGTGTTGTAAGCCAGATAAAGCCGGATGTATGCATAGCAATAGACGCTCTTGCTGCAAGAAGTGTTAACAGATTAAATAGTACCATACAGCTTTCTGACCAGGGAATTAATCCCGGCTCAGGTGTTGGAAATCACAGAATAGGAATAACAAAAGATAATATAGGTGTTCCGGTGCTTGCAATTGGAGTGCCTACTGTTATAGACGCGGAAGGCATTATTCAGGGAGCAGGAAAAATGTATGTAACCCCAAAGGACATTGATTCAGACATTAGAAACATAAGTATCATAATATCCAAAGCAATTAACCGTGTTGGTGTTCATATTCATGGCTGATGTGAATACAATATAATGGTAATGCAAAGCAAGGAGGATGTATGAGTGATAGAAAGTACAGGCCTGTGTATATGTTTATATTCATGGGCTTAATGCTTATGGTAATAATGATGAATTATAGTTTTAATCTAATATATTATATTCAGAACAGAATTTATGAAAATGCAGTTAAGACATTGTTTCCTGTAGAAACATATTTTGAAGACAATTATGATGAAAATGCAGGTTCTGTGTGGGTTGATTCGGAATATATGTTTAGCATGGCTGAGGAGGATAAAAAACCTGCTACACAGACGGATGAGGGGGTCGTGGAGGCAGGTGCTGCAGTCTGCCCCTGGCCTTTACAGGAAAATGCAGCTGGAAATGTTTATAATATTGCAGATTTAAAGAATTATGATTTTCTTATGAAGTTCTATACGGTCACATCCATCACAAGCCTGACAACACAGATAATGCGTCCAGAGGAATTTCTGGCAAAAGACCTGTCGTTGGAGAAAAATGCAGATTTACCGCAGATACTTATATTTCACACACATTCACAGGAGGGATTTGTGGATACAGTTGAAGGGGATACATCTACAACAATAGTCGGTGTTGGAGATTATCTCACGGATATACTCACTAATACATATGGTTACAATGTTTATCATGATACAAGTGTGTATGATTATGTTGATGGAAAGCTTGACAGAAGCAAGGCTTATACATATGCAGAAGAAAATGTGGCAAAAATACTGGAAGAAAATCCGTCAATTGAGGTTGTAATAGACCTTCACAGGGATGGGGTTCCGGATACTACAAGACTTGTAACTGAAGAAAAAGGTGTAACAATGTCAAAGGTAATGTTTTTTAATGGAATAAGCTACAGCAAGGCAAAAGGAGATATAGGCTATCTTTACAATGCCAACAGGGATGACAATCTGGCAATGAGTCTTCAGATGTATCTTTTAGGAGAAGCGTATTATCCCGGGCTGTTACGGAATATTTATATTAATGCATATCGTTACTGTCTGCATATGAAGGGCAGGTCGATGCTTATAGAAGCAGGAGCACAGACTAATACAAGTACAGAGGTTAAAAATGCGATGATACCAGTGGCAGATATGCTTGACAGATTGTTGAGGGGTGAGAAGGCGTATACACAGTGACGCGAAGCGCATCTTGTTTTTACCTCACATTTTCCCTATAATGGGCGGTGGAGATATCCTGTCGCCCATTCCACCACACACGATAGTGTAAAATGGCATATGAAATTAATGTATGAATGGGGCAAAAACCTATTAAAGCTGATAAAGGTGATGAAATAGTAGGTAAAGGAGGTAAAATATGAGTAACAACATTTTAGCACATTTACAGCCACAAGCTGTCTTTAAATATTTTGAACAGATATGTGCAATTCCACATGGTTCTGGTAATGTGAAGCAAATAAGTGATTATCTGTGTGAATTTGCAAAAGAAAGGAATCTGTGGTTTAAGCAGGACGAAAGTTATAATGTAATAATCAAGAAACCTGCCAGTGATAGTGAAAGCAAGGCGGCACCTGTTATTTTGCAGGGACATATTGATATGGTTGCCGTCAAAACGAATGATAAGGTTAAAGATATGGAAAAAGAAGGTCTTGATCTTTATATAGATGATGGCTATGTCAAGGCTGACAGGACAACCTTAGGTGCAGATGATGGAATTGCAGTTGCGTATGCGCTTGCTATATTAGACAGCAAGGATATGTGTCATCCGCCGATTGAGGCTGTGTTTACGGTAGACGAGGAAATTGGAATGCTTGGCGCAGAGGCAATTAATACTGACTGTCTTGAAAGCAAAATTATGCTTAATATAGATTCTGAGGAGGAGGGAATATTCCTTTCAGGATGTGCAGGAGGAGCAACTTTAAAGGCTTCTTATCCATTGAAAAAATCGGACATTACAGGAACACAGATGTCTATTAAAATTAATGATCTTACAAGCGGACATTCTGGAACAGATATAATATGCCAGAGAGCTAATGCTAATATTCTGATGGGACGTCTTCTTTTTTCTGTTAAAGAATATGTGAATATTGTAAGCATGTCGGGTGGTGAAAAAGATAATTCTATAGCTCCATTTGCTGATGCGGTTATAATGACACAGGAAGCAGATAAGGTTACGGAGCTTCTCAACAATACTGCAAATGTTTTGAAAGAGGAGTATTCGGTTACCGACCCACAGCTTACTATCATGGTAAATTGTGAAGGTGAAGGCAGTGCTTTGGCATGTGATGATGCGACAACACAGATGCTTATAAATGTGCTTAATTTTATACCTGATGGTGTTGTTAAGATGAGTAATGATATCAAGGGGCTGGTGCAGACTTCACTTAATCTGGGTGTTACAGAGCTGGCTGAGAAAACATTTGCAGCAACCTACTTAATAAGGAGCAGTTCGCAGAGTGAAAAAGAATATCTTACAGATAAGGTTGGAAAAATGACTGAATATCTTGGTGGAACTTATGAACTTAAAGGTGTTTATCCAGCATGGGAATTTAAGAAGAATTCTGCAATCAGGGATATGTTGTGTGAATCTTATAATAGACTTTTTAATAAAGAGGCTTTGGTGGAAACAATGCATGCAGGTGTTGAATGCGGTATTATGGCTGCAAAGATTGATGACCTTGACTGTGTATCGTTTGGCCCTGATATAATTGATATCCATACTGTAAAAGAAAAATTGGATATTGCTTCGACACAAAGGACATGGGAGCTTATAACTGACGTTTTAAAACAGTTGGCATGAATAATTGAATAATACTATATATTGTGTTAGTCGTATCTGGTAAAATGAGCTGAAAAAAGCTTTTTTTATACCAGATACGACATTTTTTATACCAAATGCGACATAAACTCAACAGAACACGACAAAACATATAGAATACTATATATATTGTTGACAGATATTTGCTATTAATATACTATATTACTTGTACAAAACATTTATTAAATTCCGTGCGCAGGGGGATAGGAAACATTTGAAAGGAAAAGGTATATGGAGTATAAGGAATTTGTGGAATATATTAAGATGAATGCAGGGTATATAGCTGGAGAAGGTGGTAATATTACTATTAATCATGTGATTAAGAATAATGGCTGTGAGATGGATGGGCTTGTTATTATGGAGAAGGGGAAAGACATCGCGCCAACTATATATCTGGACAGCTTTTATGAATTGTATACGAATGGTGAGAATATTAAGAACATAATACGACAGATAGAGCTTATATATGAGCAGAATAAGAATAATGTTACATTTGATGTGAATATTCTTAAACATTTTGACACTATAAAGGACAAGATTGTTTATAAGGTTGTCAATTACAGGAGTAATGAAAAACTGCTCGAACAGGTGCCGCATAAGAGAATACTTGACCTCGCTGTGGTGTTTTACTGTCTGCTTGATAATGAATATGGAAGAAGTGCAACAGCATTAATATATAATAACAATCTGAAAAACTGGAATGTAACTATTGATGATGTGTATAAAGCTGCTTTGAAGAATACACCAGATCTGCTTCACAGTAAGATTAGTTCCATGGCAGCACTTTTTGAAAAATGTGGTGTTAATGTGGATGGGGAGGAAGTTGATTTAAAAGATTATGTTCCGTCTGATATGTATGTGCTTACGAATGAAAGCAAACTGAATGGTGCAGCCTGCATATTATATGAGAATGTATTGTATGATTTTGCGCAGAAGCTGGGAGCAGATCTGTATATACTACCTTCATCAGTGCATGAGGTTATACTTCTTCCCAAGCTTTCGATGTTTGAGAAAGATGAACTTGTTAATATGGTAAAGGAAGTTAATACAGAAGGGGTTGCTGCAGATGAAGTCCTTTCTGATCATGTATATGAATATAACAGAACAGAAAGATTGATAACTATGTAGGGACAGAATAATACAATAATGTACATGATGGGATTCGAACCCACGATCTTCCGCTCCGGAGGCGAACGCTTTATCCAGCTAAGCTACATGTACACAACATATAATAATTTATATGCTTATATACTATACATTATTAAATTAAAACCCGCAACAATTGAATTAATTTTTTTCTTTTGTTAGAATTAATACATCTGTATATTGATTTGAACTTATCAGCAATGAAGATAAGAATTGGAGGAAACATGTCAGAGCGTATTAATAAATATCTCAGTGCCCATGGAGTCTGTTCAAGACGTGAAGCTGACAGAATGATACAGGAAGGACGTATCACAATTGATGGAAGAATTGCAGTTATGGGTGAGATGGTAGAAGACACTACAATTATATGTGTTGATGGCAGAAAGATAGACAGCTGCACACCACCACAGGTAGTCATAGCTTTTAATAAACCTGTAGGAATTGTATGTACAACAACTGATAAACAGGGAAAGAATAACATAGTAGATTTTATTGGATATAAGGAACGCATATATCCTGTGGGCAGATTAGATAAAGAGTCCGATGGTCTTATACTGCTTACTAATGATGGCGACATGATGGACAGGCTGCTTCGTTCCGTTAATGGTCATGAGAAGGAATACATCGTTTCAGTAAATAAACCAATTAATAAAGAATTTATAAAGAGAATGTCAGGGGGAATATATCTTAAGGAACTCGACAGAACTACAAGAAAATGTGTTGTGGAAAAGATATCAGACAAGACATTCAGAATAATTCTTACACAGGGGCTTAACAGACAGATAAGAAGAATGTGTGCGGAATGTGGATATAGTGTAACTAAACTGACAAGAATAAGGATTATGAATGTGGAATTAGGGGATTTAAAGACTGGTGAGTACAGGGAACTTGACGGTAAAGAGCTTAATACACTTTATGAGCAGATATATAAGCAGATAGAAACAGTCAAAATACAGGCTGATAATTAAGGAGCGGATTATGGATTTATTACAGGAATATTCAGAACTTAAGAAGGCGATAGATTATCATATGGACAGATATTACAATCAGGACGAGCCGGAGATAAGCGATTATGAGTATGATAAGCTTATGATAAGGCTTAAAGAGATTGAGAAAGAACATCCGGAATGGGTGACATCTGATTCACCTTCACAGAAGATTGGTGGCACTGTAAAAAGAGAAGCCGGGGTTAAGGTCACACATAATGTACCTATGCTGTCTATTGAAGATGTGTTTTCAGAAGATGCAGTGTGTGCATGGATTGATAAGGTTCATGCCATCCATCCTGACTGCACATTTTCAGTAGAGACAAAAATTGACGGTTTAAGCATGAGCTTAAGATATGTAAAAGAAGCAGATGGGAAGCTGCATTTGCAGTTGGCAGAGACAAGAGGAGATGGTCTTATTGGTGAGGATGTGACAGCTAATGCAAGGGTAGTGGGGGATGTGTTACAGGTTATTGACCTTCCTTATGATTCACTAGAACTTCGTGGCGAAGTGTATATGAGCCATGAAGATTTTGAAAAATATAATGAAGAACAGGAAAGACTTGAGAAAAAAACAGCTGCTAATCCCAGAAATCTTGCGGCTGGAACATTAAGACAGCTTGATACTTCAATTACGAAGAAGCGAGGTCTTAAGATGTTTATCTTTAATGTACAGGACGGACCTGATGAGATTATGGAAAGCCACGGCAGGGGAATGGATATATTAAAGGCAGCAGGTGTACCGGTTGTATATCATAAGATATGTAAGACTAAGGAAGAGGTTGTCAGAGCAATTGACGAGATAGGAAGAATGAGAGAAGAACTTCCATATGACATTGACGGTGCTGTTGTAAAGATTGACCATATCGCATTCAGACAGGAGTTCCCTGCAGGAAGCAAGTATTCAAGCGGTCATATTGCATACAAATATCCACCGGAAGAAAAGGTTATTGTTATGGATGATATTCTTGTAGATGTGGGAAGAACAGGAAAACTTACATTTACAGGGATATTCCATGATCCGGAAACCGGAAAGCCTGCAAGGCTTTGTGGTACAAGTGTATCAAGAGCGACTCTTCATAACCAGGATTATATTACACAGATGAATGTAGGTATTGGTGGGGAATATAAGCTGTTTAAGAGTGGAGAGATTATTCCTAAGCTTAATGGATGTGTAAAGGCACCTGAGCATGTGTTTGAAGCACCAAAGGTATGTCCTGTATGTGGGGAACCTCTTGTACGAGAAGATGACACAGCAGATATAAGATGTGTTAATCCGTCATGTGCAGCACAGTTGTCAAGAACAGTGGCATATTTTACATCTCTTGACTGCATGAATATCATGGGACTTGGTGAAACTCTTGTTGATGCCCTTATAAAAGAAGGATATATACACAATTATGCTGATATATATACATTGAAAGAACACCGAGATGAACTTATTGAGAAGGGAATCATAGGAAAAGAGAAGAATACTGATAAGCTGCTTGCAGCTATTGAGAAGTCTAAACAGAATACACCAGACAGACTGCTTACTGCACTTGGAATAAGAAATGTCGGCAAGAATACAGCCAAGCAGATTATGAATTATTATGATAATCTTATGGCACTTGCTGATGCAGGTGAAGAAGAATTGCAGAATATTCCTGATATAGGCGCAACTACAGCCAAATGTATATATGACTTTTTCCATGATGAAGCTAATATTGAATTAATAGAAAGGTTAAGACAGTCAGGGCTTAATATGCAGATGCCAGAGAAAAAAGAAATATCAGATAAGCTTGCAGGAAAGACGATTGTTGTAACAGGAAGCTTTGATAATTACAGCCGTAAGGATATGGAAGAACTGATTGTTTCTAATGGAGGCAAAGCAACAGGAAGTGTCAGCAAAAAGACTGATTATCTTGTTGCAGGAGAGGCAGCAGGCTCTAAGCTTGATAAGGCTAATTCACTGGGGGTTAAGGTGCTTACGATTGATGAATTTATGGAAATGATAAAGTAAAATAATTTTTTATTCAGTTATTAAAGGTGATATGATATAATCAGACAACAATGATAACAGAAAGAAGGAACAGTAATGCCAATTAAGATTCAGAGTGATTTACCAGCTAAAGCAGAATTGGAAGAAGAGAATATATTCGTCATGGACGAAAACAGAGCTATTTCACAGAATATAAGACCTTTGGAGATAATAGTTCTTAATCTTATGCCTATAAAGCAGGACACAGAATTACAGCTTTTAAGAGGTTTATCTAATACACCTTTACAGATAGATGTTACATTTTTACAGATGTCATCACATGTTTCAAAGAATACCTCAGCTTCACATATTAAGAAGTTTTATCAGACTTTTGAAGAGATTAAGAGCAATAATTATGATGGAATGATTATTACAGGTGCACCTGTTGAGAAGCTTGAATTTGAAGAGGTTAATTACTGGGATGAACTTATAACAGTAATGGAGTGGTCTAAGAAGCATGTTACATCAACAATTCATATATGCTGGGGTGCGCAGGCAGGATTGTATTACCATTATGGTATTAAGAAGGAATTACTTCCGAAGAAGCTGTCAGGTGTGTACAAGCACAGGGTTATGAATAGAAAAGAGCCTTTAGTAAGAGGCTTTGATGATGTATTCATGGCACCACATTCAAGATATACTCAGGCAAGCAGACAGCAGATTCTGGATAATCCAAGACTTAAAGTTCTTGCGGATTCAGATGAAGCAGGAATATATATTGTTTTAGGTGATGGTGGAAAAGAAATATTTGTTATGGGACACCCTGAATATGACAGATTAACTCTTGATCAGGAATATAAGCGTGATATTGATAAAGGAATCGAACCTGAACTTCCGGTTAATTATTATCCAGATGATGACTGTAACAGAAAGCCAATGCTTTCATGGAGAAGCCACGCCAACAACCTCTATACGAACTGGTTGAATTATTATGTATACCAGATAACTCCTTATGACCTTAATGAAAGTTATGATAATTACTGTATTTAAGGGAACTGTAGAATTATTGAAATAAATGGTGTGTATATTTTTGCTCGAAAGAATATATTGTTGATTAGCATAGTTATTATTGAGGTCGGAAATGGTTCCTGACACACTCCTCGGAGTACCTGAGATGATGGATACACCGCCCATCCAATAATAATTATGCTTTTTTATTTATAAGATAGCTGTAATGGGTTTATACAGAAGAACACAATGTCAAAAGAACAAGCACTAGAAGAATTATTAAAAATGATAAAAGAGGGAAATATTACAGATTACGATGCAGAATTAGCTTCATACCGGGATGAAAAGTATGGTTATAAAGATATAGATGAGAATACACAGAGGGTTAATAATAAAGAATAATCAATACATAATGGACTCGTGCTATACATCCCACCCTTTAAAAATCCCCAATCCCATGTTATAATCATTAATCATCAGAAAACGGAGATAAGAACATGAGCGTAGTAACAGAAAAGTCAAAGTGCAGAATTCTTAAATTAGCATCAATGCTTGCGGTAACGATGGGAATTATAATGGCATTTTATGCATTTTATATTATGTCAGAGCTATATTCATTTTCAGCAACAGAGCAGGGAAAGGCATTATATATGGTTGTCAAGCTGCTGAATATAGCATTTATAGCAGTTATTGTGGAAGGAGTTTACTTTGCAATTGCTGGATTTTATGGAATGACAAACATAGGTGCTGTTGATGCAGTTAATAAAATCAAAGTTTATGGAATTGTTATGACTATAGCAGGAGTTGTTGATTTAATAATAGTATTTGTGGTATCTAAGTATTCAATAACTGGTAACATGCTGATTCTTATATGCCTTCCGGTTGTAATAGGAATTATGTATTTAGGTGGCGCATTTTATAATGAGAAGCTTATAAAGAATAATAATGGTGTGGAAGGTGATGGCAATGATTGATCCGAATGGAATAATGCCACTTAATTTCTTCAAATATAAGGGTGTGTATACAGGACAGCACAATGGAATGAGATATATGCTTAAGCAGACAGGAGAAAAGCCTGATTTAAAGCTTTCTGCGTGCGTGTGGCGCGGGCCATATGCTTCATGTGCTGTTAAGGAAGAAGATAAGACAACAGAGATATTTGAACTGACAGAAGATGGTCGTCTTGCTGCCGTGGAATGGATAAGGCAGCAGTACGAATCCAGACTTGACTATTGGGAAGCGGCACCGTCTATAAAGGACGCTGTTCCGATTGTTCATGAATAAAGAGAATAATATATACAATGCAGCATATGGCGGCACCGGTAAGCAGGAGAGTGTATTCTTCTGCTTCTTTTATTATAAGACCAAATACAATGCGGCATATAATTCTTGATGAAAATATAGATATGACCGCAATACATAATGGCACAATTATACTGCCAAACGGGTCTGGCTGGATGTTCAGCTTCTTGTATATATTAAAAATGTAAAGCAGACTCATGCATATGTTGCTAATAAGAACACCATACAGATAACCGGTTATGCCAAGCTTTGGAATAAGCAGAAATACACAGGCAAGCCGGATGATAATTCCGGTTATATTAATTATGAATGTAAGGGCGGTATGTCCCATGCCATTAGTCACGCTTGTAAGGCTGATTTTTAAGTAGAGGAAAGGACACAGCCATGAAAGAATGCAGGTGTATATGTATACAGAGTCTTCGTGGAACATCATTGCACCTAGGCGCGCACCATAGTTAATGAATAAAAATATGCTTATAATGCCGAGACTCAAACACATGGAAACTGTTCTTTTTACTGTCACAGCAAGATGGTCAGACAGGACATTTGAACTTTCATCAGATACCTTTGGAAGAAGCATAAGTGCAAATGAATTAGCTGCCGTACATGGAAAAAGCACAAGTGGAAGAGCCATTCCTGTAAGTATACCAAACTGACTTATTGCATCATCTTTGGACAGTCCATGCATGCACAGGATTGCGGGAATAAGAATTGCTTCTGCCCCTTCAAGCAGATGCAGAACAGTCTGATTGGCGTTAATTGGAAATGCATATTTAACAATATATCTGTATTCACGGAGTGAACAGGAGAGCTTCTGCGTCATGCTTTTATTATGAATGGAACGGAAAAACAGCGGAATAGCACAGTATGTGGCAGCTGCAAGTTCACCGAATATATTACCGGTAACTGCGTCAGCAATTGATATTGTTGATACATTTTTTATGCGCACATAAAGTATAATAGTGCCAATACGCACAAGCTGTTCGACAAGCTGCGAGGAGGCTGGCAGAAAAGATTCCTTCTGGCTGTAATAGTAATTAGACAGGCAGTTATGTATGCACATGAATGGCAGAGAGATTGCAGTTATACGGATTATTCCCTCACAGCGGCTTTCCATAAATATATGGTTTGCAATGAAATCGCTGAATATAAGAAATAAAAGCATAACGGCAATTGAAAGAGAAATAGTAATCTTTAATACGCAGAAAAGCCATTTCAGAGATGGAGATGATGCTGAATATTTTGAAACAGCTACAGAAAATCCACTGCAGCATACTGCAAATGCAAGTGCAATAAGAGGTATGCACATCTGGAATAGTCCGACTCCTGCAGCACCTGTATAATTAGTGAGAAGTATCCGAAAATAAAATCCGAGCAGTTTTGATAGAACGCCGGCAATTGTAAGTATTATGGCGGATTTGAATATGCCACCTTTTAAGGATAATTTATTATTCATAGCAGATACCGCAGATAGACTTATTAACAATATATGCCCTGCCTGAATACAATATTATAAGGAATTACAGGGCGGAAATATAATGATATATATGGACAATGCGGCGACAACTGCTGTCAGAAAAGAAGTGGCTGAAGCAATGCTTCCATATCTTTTGGGAGATTATGGAAACCCGTCAGGTGTGTACAGGTTGTCTGAAAAAGCTAAAAATGTTGTTGAGGAATCAAGAGATATTATTGCAGATATAATAAATGCTGACAGAAATGAAATATTTTTCACCTCTGGTGGAACGGAAGGGGATAACTGGGCAGTTAAAGCAGAGAGCCTGAAAAGAAAACAGGGACATATAATAGTAAGTTCAATAGAACACCATGCGGTGACGGAATCGGCACTGTGGCTTAAGAATTATGGAATAGATGTCACATTTGCACCAGTTGATGAGCAGGGAATTGTTAAGCTGGAACAGTTAGAAAAAATGATTAGAAATGATACATTTTTAGTGTCAGTTATGCTTGCTAATAATGAAATCGGAACTATCCAGCCGATAGAAAATGTATGTGAAATTGCGCATGAGTATGGTGCAAAGGTTCATTCTGATGCAGTGGCGGCATTTGGACATATTGATGTTGATGTGAAAAAGCTGGGCGTTGATTTCTTAAATGTAAGCGGACATAAGATATGCGGACCAAAGGGCGTAGGATTTCTGTATGTCAGGGGCGGAAAGCCAGAACGGTTCATGCATGGAGGCGGACAGGAGAACGGACTTAGGGCAGGCACCGAAAATGTAGCCGGGATTGCAGGACTTGCGACGGCAGCAAGAATTGCTTATGAAACACTTTCTGACAGGGCAAGGCAGGAAAAGAAAATCAGCGACTATATGATTAAGAGAATACTAAGAGAAATTCCTTATTCAAGACTTAATGGAAGCAGGGAAAGCCGTGTTACAGGCAATATGAATTTCAGTTTTCAGTATGTTAATGGCGGAATGCTGGTTGTAATGCTTAACAAACAGGGAATATGCGCATCTGCAGGTTCAGCGTGTACATCTAATTCAGAAAAGCCATCACATGTCCTTCTTGCACTTGGACTTGATGAAAAAATAGCAGAAGGTTCACTAAGGCTGACAATTAACCATACAATTACACACAGGGAAGCTGATTATGTGGTTGAGTGTATTAAGAAAGATGTTGCCAGACTGCGGGAATTGGCTTAATATTAATATATCAGACAGTTACGGAGGTTAAAATAATATGTGGTACGAAGAAGCGGTGTTTTATCAGGTATTTCCACTTGGATTTTGTGATGGATTAAGAGACAATGACGGGGTGATGAACAGATGCATATCAGAATTTGCAGACTGGATACCGCATTTGCAGAAGTTAGGAACTGATGCGGTGTATTTTTCTCCAATTTTTGAGAGCGATTATCATGGCTATGATACAAGGGATTACCGTATGATAGATAAAAGAATAGGAACTAATAAGAATTTTGCAGAGCTTGTGTCAAAGCTGCATGAGGCAGGAATAAAGGTAGTCATTGACGGTGTGTTTAATCATGTCGGAAGGGGATTCTTTGCATTTAAGGATGTATGTGAGAAAAAATGGGATTCTGCCTATAAGGACTGGTTTAACATCAGCTTTGATGGCAATTCACCATATAATGACGGCTTATGGTATGAGGGCTGGGAAGGATATTACAATCTTGTGAAACTCAATCTGAATAATCCGGATGTGGTTAATTATCTTATTGAGTCAGTGCGCGGCTGGGTTGATGAATTTGATATTGATGGAATCAGACTTGATGTTGCGTACTGCCTTAACAGGGATTTCATGAAGCGTTTAAGATACGAAACAGACCGGATGAAGCAGGAGTTCTTCCTTGTAGGAGAAATGCTTCACGGTGATTACAACACAATAGTCAATGATGAGTGCCTGCACAGTGCAACTAATTATGAGTGTTATAAGGGACTGTACTCAAGCTTTAATTCAATGAATATGTTCGAGATTGCACACAGCATTGAAAGACAGTTTGGGAAAGAGCCATGGTGTCTCTATACAGGAAAACATCTGCTTACATTCGTTGATAACCATGATGTTTCAAGGATTGCCAGCACGCTTACCAATAAAGCACACCTGCCGCTTATATATGCGCTGATGTTCGGCATGCCGGGAATTCCATGCATATATTATGGAAGTGAATGGGGCTGCGAGGCAGTTAAGGGCAGGGGCAATGACAATATCCTGCGTCCTTCATTTGACAAGCCGGAATACAATGAGCTGACTTATACAATAAGTTCATTAGGACAAATGTATCATAACAGCAGGGCATTAAGCTATGGTGATTATACCAAGAAAGTACTCACCAACAGACAATATGTATTCAAAAGGGAAGCTGATGGAGAAAAAGTGCTTGTCGCAATTAATGCAGATGAGAATGAATATACAGCTTACTTTGATACAGAATGTGCGGATGCACTTAATCTTATAACAGGTAAGAAGGAAGACTTATCTGGGCAAATAGTTCTTCCACCTTACAGCTTCAGATTTTACAGATGTATGTAGAAGGTGCAGATAAGATACATGCATATAAAATAAGCCTGAGCTCATCATAATCTGATGAACTCAGGCTTTCTTTCATTAAATATTGTGTAGTAATTAAATCCTGCGTTCTTAAGCATATCAGCCACGACATCAAATCTGTAAGCAAAAAACTTAACTTCGTGTGCATCAGAACCTACAGTGATTATCTCTCCTCCGAGGTCGTTATACATTTTAACAATATCAAGGCATGGATTAGGTTCAGGCATACCATATTTAAGACCGGCAGTGTTGATTTCAATTCCTTTTCCTTGCTCAATGATTGTTTTAAGAATTAGGCAGATTAAATCGTTAAAATCGTGCCAGTTATATGTGTAAGAATTGGCAGGTATATATCTTGCAATATAATCAAGATGACCATACACATCAAAGTTGTGACAACAGCCAAGATTATCAAGAATACTTTCGTAATAAGTTAAAACAGTATCCTTTGCAGAACGTTTCTCCCAAAACTCAGGGTAGTAGGGATCTTCTCCATATACAAGATGTGACGAGCCTATTATGAAATCAAGCTGCTTATCAGAATCATAAGCATTAACTCTGTCAGCGACGCTTCTCATAAGTCCCTGTTCAACACCTATGTGAATATTGATTTTATCATTGTATGATTCTTTCAGATTCTGGAAATACTTAATGTATTCCGGAAAATCAAGGTCAAACATGACTTTTCCATCTTCTAAAGGAGCATCAAAGTCATTATGGTCGGTAAAACAGATGTGTTTAAATCCCAGTGAAATAGCATTGTTAACAACATTTACAGGGTTCTCCTCTGAATCAGAAGAGAACATAGTATGTATATGTGAATCTGATAACAGCATATTAATGTCCTCCATAAAATATTAGTCATATGCTTAAATGTCAATATACATTATACATAAACATAATTAATCCGCAATTGATATTTTTGATGTTTATGTAGAACATGTAAACTAATGTAAAATATAGGTAATTTTTCCTTGAAAATGATTATTAGTATTGATATTATTAAAAAGACAGCGTATAAATTCTGATTATGTGAATGCGCATAGATGTAGAAGTACCAACTACGCTGTCCGACCTTGACTTTTATGCGCAGATAGGAGCTTTCGTGAGTTTTGAATTGATACACATTGTGATTATTCTTCTCGGAGGAATAGCGCTTTTCCTTTTTGGAATGCAGCTTATGGGAGATGGATTAAAGAAAGTGGCTGGTGGCAAACTGGAAGTTATTCTGTATAGATTAAGTAATACACCTCTTAAGGGAGTATTGCTTGGTACAGGTGTTACGGCAATTATCCAGTCATCGTCGGCAACTTCTGTTATGGTTGTTGGTTTTGTTAATGCCGGTATGATTAAAATGAAACAGGCTATCGGTATTATTATGGGCGCAATTATAGGTACATCTGTTACTGGATGGGTATTATGTCTTTCTGATATCAGTGGTGGTGCCGGATGGGTAGACTTACTTTCAACAGAGGTTCTTGCTGCTGTTATTGGTGTTATCGGAATCATGTTTAGGATGTTCTGTAAGAACCCTACAAAAAAGCATATAGGTGATATTATGATAGGTTTCTGTATCCTTATGGTAGGAATGCAGAACATGAGTGCAGCAGTTGCACCATTAAGATCTGAGCCGGCATTTATTGATATGCTTACCAAGTTTTCTAATCCATTTATAGGAATACTTATAGGACTTTTGGTTACTGCCGTTTTGCAGAGTGCATCTGCTACAGTTGGTATTCTTCAGGCTTTATCAGTTACAGGAGCTATTTCATTTTCAGTAGCACTGCCTATTATAATGGGTATTGCTGTCGGAGCTGCCATGCCTGTTATCATTTCTTCATTTGGTGCGACTACAGATGGTAAGAGAACAGCATTTGTATATCTTCTTGTTGATGCACTTGGTGCTTTAATATGGGCAGTAGTATTTTATAGTATTAATCATTTTGTGCATTTTTCATTTATGGACAGAACGATGACAACTGTTTCGATAGCATTTGTGAACTCATTATTCAGAGTTGCAACAGTTGCTGTACTGTTTCCATTCATCAGATTCCTTGAAAAGATGGTATGTGCAATTTTCAAGGAGGTTGTTGATGAGGAAGATAAAGATATTGTTGAAATCAGTGTACTTGATGACAGATTTATTGCTCATCCTACAGTTGCTATTGAACAGGCTAAGACAGTTCTTTGTTCAATGGCACATATGGCACAGAAAAATCTTATTCGTTCCATGGAACTACTGGATACATTTTCGCAGGAAAAATATGACAAGATTCAGAGAAGAGAAGATAAGGTTGACAGATATGAAGATAAGCTTGGAACTTATCTTGTAAAGATTACACAGCAGGAACTTACTTCTGGACAGAACAAGGAGGTCTCAAAGCTTCTCCATACAATTTCTGATTTTGAGAGAATAAGTGACCATGCTGTTAACATATCACAGGCAGCAGCAGAACTGTTTAATGAAAAGCTTAGGTTTTCTGATTGTGCTGTTGAAGATGTTGAACTGATGTCATTAATTATGAAAGAAATAGTTGGAAATGTAATAGATGCATTTGAACAGAACAAGGTAGAATATGCCTATAAGACAGAGCCGTTAGAAGAACTCGTTGACATATATTGTGATGAAATGAAGATGAATCATGTCAAGCGTGTCCAGAAAGGTGAATGTACACTTCATCAGGGCTTTATATTTAATGATCTGCTTACAGATTTTGAGAGAATTGCTGACCATTGTTCTAACGTGGCAGTTGCGATTATTGAGCTTGAGTTAAATGTGTTTGATACACATGAGTATCTTATTAATCTCAAGAAAGATAATGGAACTAATTTTGATAAATATTTTGAGGAATACAAAGAAATGTTTCCTTTAAGCCAGTATTAAGCAGAGATTAGTGTTAAGTAGACAATATTGGATACAGAATTTGTTAAGATTTCGTCAAAATGACTAATTGATAATGAGTTATTATTGAAAAAAGTGCAAAAATGTAAAAAATGGGAAGAAAGCCTTGATATTTTGCTTCTTCTTATGTAAAATACACGGTAGTTGAAATTTTAACAAACTATGTTATAAAAATTCATTTTAGGAGGAATTGTTTTTATGTCAGTAAAAGTTGCAATCAATGGTTTTGGTCGTATCGGTAGACTTGCATTCAGACAGATGTTTGGTGCAGAAGGATATGAGGTAGTTGCTATTAACGATTTAACAAGCCCTAAGATGCTTGCTCATCTTTTAAAGTATGACTCATCACAGGGAAGATATGTTAACTTCGGTGAGGAAGATCAGGTAACAGCTGATGATGAGGCTGGTACAATCACAGTTAAAGGCAAGACTATCAAGATTTACAAAGAGCCAGATGCTAATAACTGCCCATGGGGAGAGATTGGTGTTGATGTAGTTCTTGAGTGTTCAGGATTCTATACATCTAAGGCTAAGGCACAGGCTCATATTAATGCAGGTGCTAAGAAGGTAGTTATCTCAGCTCCAGCTGGAAACGACCTTAAGACTATCGTTTACAATGTAAACCATGAGACACTTACAGCAGATGATCAGATTATCTCAGCTGCTTCTTGTACAACAAACTGCTTAGCTCCTATGGCTAAGGCTCTTAACGATTGTGCAACAATTGAGTCAGGTATTATGTGTACAATTCATGCTTACACAGGTGACCAGATGATCCTTGACGGACCACAGAGAAAGGGTGACTTAAGAAGATCTAGAGCAGGTGCTTGCAACATCGTTCCTAACTCAACAGGTGCTGCTAAGGCTATTGGTCTTGTTATCCCAGAACTTAATGGAAAGCTTATTGGAGCTGCTCAGAGAGTTCCAACACCTACAGGTTCTACAACAATCCTTAATGCTGTAGTTGCTAAGAAGGTTACAGTTGATGAAGTTAATGCTGCTATGAAGGCTGCTGCAACAGAGTCATTCGGTTACAATACAGAGCAGATTGTATCTAGCGATATCGTTGGTATGAGATTTGGTTCATTATTTGATGCTACTCAGACAATGGTTAATGAACTTCCAAACGGTGGCTGCCAGGTTCAGGTTGTTTCTTGGTATGATAATGAGAACTCATACACAAGCCAGATGGTTAGAACAATTAAGTACTTCGCTGAATTAAACTAATCATTTAGATTGTTTTTGCCGGAGAATGGTATGACTATTCTCCGGTTTTTTATAAAGCTGTATATGTAGCTATTTTATGTATTATATGGAGGATATTAATATGCTTAATAAAAAGTCTATTGATGATATCAATGTAAAGGGCAAAAGAGTATTATGCAGATGTGATTTTAATGTACCATTAGATGGAAGCAGAATTACAGATGAAACAAGACTTGTAGCTGCTCTTCCAACAATCAAGAAGCTTATTGCTGATGGAGGAAAAGTTATTCTTTGTTCACATCTTGGAAAGCCAAAGGGACCAGATGCTGCATTTTCTCTTGCACCAGTTGCAAAGAGACTTTCAGAACTTCTTGGTCAGGAAGTTAAGTTTGCAGCAGATGATACTGTTGTAGGCGATAATGCAAGAGCAGCTGTTGCTGCAATGAATGATGGAGATGTTATTCTTCTTGAAAATACAAGATTCAGACCAGAAGAGACTAAGAACGGTGAAGCATTTTCTAAGGATTTAGCTTCTATTGCAGATGTATTTGTTAATGATGCATTTGGTACAGCTCACAGAGCGCATTGTTCTAACGTAGGTGTTACACAGTATGTTGATACAGCTGTTGTTGGATACCTTATGCAGAAGGAAATTGATTTCCTTGGAAATGCAGTTAATAATCCTGTAAGACCTTTCGTTGCAATTCTTGGAGGTTCAAAGGTTTCTTCTAAGATTTCAGTTATCAATAATCTTCTTGATAAGGTTGACACACTTATTATCGGTGGTGGTATGTCTTATACATTCCAGAAAGCACATGGTGGTAATGTAGGTCAGTCATTAGTAGAGGATGATTATCTTGATTATGCTAAGGATATGATGAAGAAGGCTGAAGAAAAGGGTGTTAAAATGCTTATTCCTATCGATACAGTTGTAGCTAAGGAATTCAGCAATGATTCTCCTTCACATGTTGTAGAAGCAGGACATCAGGCAGATGATGACATGGGTATGGATATTGGACCTAAGACATGTGAGCTTTACAAGGAAGCTTTAAAGGATGCCAAGACTGTAGTATGGAATGGACCAATGGGAGTGTTTGAATTCCCTAATTTCGCAGCAGGAACAATTGCTGTTGCAGAAGAACTTGCACAGCTTAAAGATGCTACAACAATCATTGGTGGTGGTGATTCAGCAGCTGCTGTTAACAACTTAGGATTCGGAGATAAGATGACACATATCTCTACAGGTGGTGGAGCATCTCTTGAATTCCTTGAAGGTAAAGAACTTCCAGGTGTAGTTGCAGCTAACGATAAGTAATTGATTTTACTGACATAGTTATATAATAATATTTTAATCCAGACCTTATTTTTGTTAAGTGGGGTCTGGATTTTTTGTTATTTATTTCACAAACTATACTTGAAATATGTACCAAAGTATGCTATTATTTGTTTTACTAGGATAGTTATATCGGAATAATTTAATAGGATTGTCCATATATATGTTATTATGGATAATTTCCTGTGGGGAGGCGTAGAATGAGAAGAAAAGTAATAGCAGGCAATTGGAAGATGAATATGACACCAAGCCAGGCAGTTAAGCTCGTTACTGAATTGAGACCGAATGTTAATAATCCGGATGTTGATGTTGTGTTCTGTGTACCATCCATTGACATTGTACCTGTGGTGGAGGCAGTGAAGGGATCTAATATACATATTGGTGCAGAGAATGTATATTATCAGGAGAAAGGAGCATTTACCGGTGAGTTATCGCCTGAGATGCTTGTTGATGCCGGGGTAAGCCATGTTATAATAGGACATTCAGAAAGAAGAATGTACTTTAATGAAAGTAATACAGTGCTTAATCTCAAGATGCATAAGGTACTTGAACATGGAATTATCCCAATTCTTTGTTGTGGAGAGACACTTGAACAGAGAGAAAAAGGGATTACACTTGATTTCGTTAAAGAACAGATAGTAGAAGCATATGTTGGTGTTACTAAAGAGCAGGTGCTTCATACAATAGTTGCTTATGAGCCAATCTGGGCTATTGGAACAGGAAAGGTTGCAACTACAGCGCAGGCACAGGAAGTATGCGGATTTATAAGAACTGTATTCGAAGAGTTATATGATAAAGAAACAGCGGATCAGATAAGGATTCTTTATGGAGGAAGTGTTAATGCTTCTAATGCAGCAGAGCTTTTTGCCCAGCCTGATATTGATGGTGGACTGGTAGGAGGTGCAAGTCTCAAGCCGGATTTTGCGGATATAGTTAATTATAATAAGTAAATAAGCATGAAAAGACCTTGTTTTGATGATAATATTCAAGACAAGGTCTTTGATTTTTTTTACAAATGTGCTATCATGCTATAGGCAATCAATTAGAATACATTTAAAGGAGAATCACATTATGAGTAAAAAACCAGTAGTTTTAATGGTACTTGATGGTTATGGTTTAAATGATAGAACAGAGGGTAATGCTATTGCTATGGCTAACACTCCTGTTATGGATAAGCTTATGAAGGAATGCCCGTTCCAGAAGGGATATGCTTCAGGACTTGCTGTAGGTCTTCCAGACGGACAGATGGGTAATTCAGAAGTTGGTCATATGAATATTGGTGCTGGTAGAATTATTTATCAGGATCTTACAAGAATTACTAAGGATATTGAAGATGGTACATTCTTTAAGAACGAAGAATTACTAGAGGCAATGGAGAACTGCAAGAAGAATGATTCGGATCTTCACCTTTTCGGACTTTTATCAGATGGTGGTGTTCACAGTCATTTAAGCCATGTATATGGACTTTTAGAGATGGCAAAGCAGCAGGGAGTGTCTAAGGTATATGTTCATGCGTTCCTCGACGGAAGAGATACACCTCCAGCTTCAGCTAAGGGATTTGTTGAGACACTTGAGAATAAGATGGCAGAAATAGGAGTTGGTAAGGTCGCATCTTTATCAGGCCGTTACTATGCAATGGACAGAGATAATAACTGGGACAGAGTAGAAAAGGCTTATGATTCACTTGTAACAGGTGATGGCATTAAGGCCGAGTCAGCTACACAGGCACTTCAGGAGTCATATGATAATGGTAAGACAGATGAATTCGTTGAGCCAACAGTTATCTGTAAAGATGGTCAGCCACTTTCATTAGTTAAGGCTAATGATTCTGTTATATTCTTTAACTTCCGTCCAGACCGTGCAAGAGAGATGACAAGAGCGTTCTGCGATGATAAGTTTACAGGATTTGAAAGAAAGACAGGATTTATTCCATTAACATTTGTATGCTTCAAGGATTATGATGAATCAATCCCTAACAAGAAGGTTGCATTCAAGAAAGAGCATATTAAGAACACATTTGGTGAATTCCTTGCTAATCATGGAAAGAAGCAGTTAAGACTTGCTGAGACAGAGAAATATGCACATGTTACATTCTTCTTTAATGGCGGTGTTGAAGACCCTAATGTTGATGAGTTCAGATTACTCGTTAACTCACCTAAGGATGTTGCAACATATGACTTAAAGCCAGAGATGAGTGCTCCGGAAGTAGGTATGGACTTAGTTGAGGCTATAAAGTCTGACAAATATGATGTTATTATTATCAACTTCGCTAATCCTGATATGGTTGGACATACAGGCGTTATTCCAGCTGCAATCAAGGCTGTAGAGAAGGTTGATGAGCTTGTTGGAAAGGCTGTAGATGCAGTAAAGGATGTTGACGGAGTTCTCTTCATCTGCGCAGACCACGGAAATGCTGAGAAGATGATTGATTACGAAACAGGAGCTCCACATACAGCACATACAACTAATCCTGTTCCATTCATTCTTGTTAATTATGATGAGAATTATACACTTCGTGAGGGTGGAAGATTATGTGATATCGCTCCTACACTTATAGAAATTATGGGACTTGAGAAACCGGTTGAGATGACAGGTGAATCTCTTCTTGTTAAGAAGAACTAATTGAGTGGTTGAAATTAATTTATCAATTTTTCTTGCACAAAATGTTTATTTGTGATAGAATGACCTATGTTGCCGTATTGGCATAATTATGTAATAAAAAGCGCATGATGCGCAGGAATGAGGATGGTATGAATAAGATAATTCCATTGTTTCATATGTCTGTCGGAGATGTATTAAGAATTGGTTTAATGGGAGTATTTGTAGTAATTTGTATAGCTTTAGCAATAATAATTCTTATGCAGGAAAGTAAGCAGAACGGATTGTCAGGAACAATTAGTGGTGCTGCTGATTCATACTGGGGTAAGAACAAGGGCCGTTCAATGGAAGGCAAGCTTGTTAAGATAACCAAGATTCTTGTAGTTCTTTTTGTTGTTATAGCAGTTATACTTAATTTTAATTTCTAAATTACGAACACTCTTAAGAAACGGATAATTTCTTAAGAGTGTTTTTGTTTTACGGACAATCTGGTGTAATCCGGATATTTTAATGGTAAGAAAGGGATATAAGGGATATGGAGAAGGATATATTTAAACAGCGAAGACAGATGCTTGCTGATATGATTCTTAATAATGAACTGTATGTTCCAATGAAAGCTAAAGAAATCGCTATGCTTCTCGATATTCCTAAAGCTAAGCGTTCTGAGCTTATAGAAGTGCTTGACAGTCTTGTTGCAGATGGAACAATAGGTGTATCAAAGAAGGGTAAGTATATGAAGCCTGAAAATGTAGCACTTGTTGGAACATTTGAAAGCACAAGCAGAGGATTTGGCTTTGTAGTAATACCTGACAGGGAAGATGATATATTTGTCAAGGCTAATGACACGATGAATGCTTTCTATCATGATAAAGTCAAGGTTGTGATAACTATTGAGAAGAATGGCGGTAAGAGGGCTGAAGGTAAGATTGTTGCTATCGTTGAGCATGAGGTTAAGGAAGTTGTCGGAACATTCCAGAAGAACAGAACGTATGGTTTTGTTATTCCTGATAATGCAAAGATTAACTGTGATATATTTATACCGCAGGAATTCATGAATGGAGCGGTTGAAGGTTCTAAGGTAGTTGCTTCTATAAGTGATTACGGCAGCCAGAGTAAGAATCCACAGGGAAAGGTTACAGAAGTACTTGGACATATAGATGATCCGGGTGTGGACATAATGTCTATCATCAAGGCATATGATTTACCGGTGGAATTTCCTGAATCAGTTAAGAAGGCACTTAATGATATTCCTGATATTGTCAGTGAGAAGGATAAGGCTGGACGAGTTGATTTAAGAAATATTCAGATGGTTACTATAGATGGTGAGGATGCGAAGGATTTAGATGATGCAGTATCTATCTCGAAAGAAGGACCTGTATATCATCTAGGTGTCCACATTGCGGATGTAAGCCATTATGTTACAGAGGGAAGCGCGCTGGATAAAGAGGCACTTAAACGAGGTACGAGTGTTTACCTTGTAGACCGTGTTATTCCAATGATACCGCATAAGTTATCAAATGGGATATGTTCACTTAATCAGGGAGAAGACAGACTGGCACTCAGCTGCCTTATGGATATTGACGAAAAGGGAAATATTGTTGGACATAGAATATGTGAAACTGTTATTAATGTAGACAGAAGAATGAGCTATACAAGCGTAAAAAAGATTCTTGTAGATAATGATACTAATGAAATTATGAAGTATAAAGAGCTTGTTCCAATGTTTCATATGATGGAAGAGGCTGCGGAGCTTCTTAGAAAGAAGAGATTTGCAAGAGGTTCGGTTGATTTTGATTTCCCTGAAAGTAAGATTATACTTGATGAGAATGGTCACCCAACTGATATTAAGCCATATGACAGAAATGTAGCAACTAAGATTATTGAGGATTTTATGCTTGCTGCTAATGAAACTGTTGCAGAGGATTATTTCTGGCAGGATATGCCATTTCTATATAGAACTCATGAGAATCCTGATCCTGAAAAAATGCGTAAGTTAGCCACATTTATTAATAACTTTGGTTATACATTAAGACTTACTGATGATTTAAGACCTAAGGAGATTCAGAAGCTTCTTTCTGAGATAGAGGGTTCTGATGCTGAGAATCTTATAAGCAGACTGACACTCCGCTCTATGAAGAAAGCTAAGTATACTACTGAATGTGTAGGACATTTTGGACTCGCTGCCAAGTATTACTGTCATTTCACATCGCCTATCAGAAGATATCCTGATCTCCAGATTCACAGAATTATCAAGGAGAATCTTCACGGAGGTTTAAGTCCTAAGAGAGCTGACCATTATGATGCAATATTACCGGATGTTGCTGTCCAGACAAGTGCGATGGAGCGGCGTGCGGCAGATGCTGAAAGAGATACAGACAAGCTTAAAATGGCTGAGTATATGGAACAGTTTGTTGGAGAAACATTTGATGGAGTTGTTTCGGGTGTTACCGCGTGGGGCGTATATGTTGAACTTCCAAACACTATCGAGGGCATGGTTTCTATCAATAATATGAAGGGATTCTATACATTTGACGAGGAACACTATGAGATGGTAGGAGAACTCGGAAACAGAAGCTACAAGCTTGGACAGAAGGTTAAGGTAGTTGTCATAGGTACCGATAAGATATTAAGAACAATTGATTTTGCATTTGCATAGAATAGAATGGAGACTGACATGGCATCAAAAACAAGCGCATCAGGAAACAGACTTATAGCGAACAATAAGAAAGCTTATTTTGATTATTTTATAGAAGAAAAATACGAAGCAGGCATGGTACTTCACGGCACGGAAGTGAAATCAATCAGAGCAGGTAAGTGCTCAATTAAGGAATCTTATATTAAGATTGAAAATGGAGAAGTATACGTCCTGGGTATGAATATTACACCATATGAGAAGGGAAACATATTCAATAAAGATCCTTTAAGACCTAAGAAGCTGCTCCTTCACAAGAACCAGATTAATAAGCTTACAGGTGAACTTACAATTAAAGGTTATACACTTGTTCCACTTCAGGTATACCTGAAAGAGGGCAAGGTGAAGATGGAGATTGGTCTTGGAAAAGGTAAGAAGAACTTTGACAAGAGAGATTCTATTGCAAAGAAAGACCAGATAAGAGATGCACAGAAGGAATTCAAGAACAAGAATCTTAGATTTTAAAAATATTTAGAAATATTTTATCAGTTTTGAAGCACAAGTTAATTGACTTGGCATTATGCCAATGTTAATATAAATAAGCAGGTGAAACTGCTTACACACGGGCTAGTAAAGGTTTCGACGGGGATCTTGAAGCTGGTGAAGCTATCCGCAGGAAAGCGTCAAAATCCAAACTTAAATATAAACGCTAACGATAATTTAGCATACGCTGCCTAATTGCAGCAGTCTGACTTAAAGCACCTACACTTTAAGACCCAGGCTTCGAACATGTAGGAAACGACAGTATCAAAGCTTTGAGATGCTGGTCGTATCATGAAGCTACTAAAGGTGCAAGGGTGTTGATTCTCGTGTACCGGAGGGAATGTTAAACAATCAACTATGATAGTAGAAGAACAGGGAATGGGTTTTCGGACAGGGGTTCGACTCCCCTCTGGTCCATTTTTGATGCAAAATCCGAACTCTTTGAGTTCGGATTTTGTGCGTTAAGCATCTTATTAATTAATAATTCAGATGTTCTTTTATTAATATCCATATCCGTACAGATTTTTTGAAGTGGATGACCTTATATGTAACACGCTTGGTGGAATGTTAGGATTTGTTATGACACCTGTATTCGTATTCATGCTTCCTAAGCATGAGAGAATGGATGAGATTGCATATAAAAGAGGGCAGGTCGTTTCGGAATTCAGAAGAGCGGTTGCGTGGATTATTGACATTGTGGTTATAATATTTGATGGAGAGTGATGTAATTGCTTTTATAATGTCTGGAAAAATGCCATTCATGCCTTCCCAGAATTCATTTTCAATATTTGTCATAGTAATCCCCTTTGATTAGCTAATTAAAAGTTACGAACAAAAACTACATTAATTATAACTCAGTATACGGGCAAAAGTATACAAAAATAATTGAATTAAAAACATGAATATTATACAATCATTATAGCAATAGTAAAGATAAATTTACAGGGGAACGTGGAATGAGATTATTATCGGATATAGTGGAGTCAATCAGGCAGGTATGCAGATATGAGAAAACTGTCAGAGTAGATACCAAGGCACTTCAAAGTGTCATGATGATATTTGTATTAGTTATGTTGCTGATTGACATAGAGAATTTTAAGCTTGGTAAATATATTATCGGTGGTGTGACACTGGCAGTTGCAGTTATGAGTATAGTGCTTGTAATTGTATTAAAATACATTAAAAATGTATACAGGATATGTCAGGCTGCTGTTGTAGTATTTTTTATATTGGCAGTTATTATATCAATTGAAGGAACTAATGATGGCTTTTCACTATTATGGTTTTTATTACTGCCAGTCATAACACTTGTGCTTTTAGGCATGCCATTTGGTGCACCGGTGTGTATATTTTTTGGTTTGTATATTACGGTGTTATTCTGGACTCCTCTTAATAATATGCTTATATATAATTACACAAGGGATTATTTATTCTATTATCCGATTTTTTACTGGGGTTTCTGTCTTCTTGTAGTTGCCATGGATATTTTCTATAAGCTGTATCAGATAAGACAGGCGGACAATGAGAAAAATCTTGAAGCAGAAGTACTTGAAGCTGTAGAGGGGACTAAGAAACTTATGATTGATGCTGTTACAGCAATAAGCCAGATGCTTGATGAAAAGGATGTATATACACAGGAACATTCAAAGAGGGCTGCAGAGTATTCCAAGCTTATCGCAAAGAACCTGAAGGCGCATGAATTCACAGACGAAGAGATTTCACTGATATATAGAAGTGCCTTTCTGCATGATATTGGCAAGATTGCAGTTCCAGATGCGGTACTTAACAAACCTGCAAAGCTTACAGATGAGGAGTATGGAATAATGAAGAATCATACAGTCTGGGGCGGTCAGATATTATCTGGTCTGGAATTTCTTCCACAGGCAGATATGGGGGCTGTGTACCATCATGAAAGATATGATGGTAAGGGCTATCCATATGGAATTAAGGGAGAAGAACTTCCATGGATGGTAAGAATAATCAGTGCAGCAGATTCACTTGATGCGATGAATTCTAACAGATGTTACAGAAAGCATTGTGATAAGGATTATATTATTGGTGAATTTGAGAAGAGCGCTGGAACACAGTTTGATAAATCTGTTGCAGAAACTGTAATTACATTGATTGAGGAAGGCAGGATAGTAATATAGATATGTCAGAGAATACCAGAGTAGTATCACGAATAAAGCATATATGGGAAGTGATAGTGTGTCCATATGAAGATAAAAGCCTTGCATTCTGGATTAAGGTTGTATTTGAATTTATATGGGCTATCAGTATTCCTAATGGAATTGTCTATGGGGCACCAGATGATTATATAATAGCATTAATTATAATGGTCACAGTTCTTTTTATTAATATAATGGTTTCAAGATTTTATTACAGAACATGGATAGATGCGATAGTGTGCATAATTCTAAGCATACCAGTATTTTATGTGTATTATCATGCGAGTATCGGATATTTCAGCGTAATGTTTTCCATGATATTTGCATGTGGAATTGTATTCGTGCTTGGAATACGTAACAGCATTGTGCTTAATTTTGTATTTTTAATTATGGTAATTGTGTGTTTCAGGCTCAATGTTGATATGTCAGCCAAGTTTATATACGGCGATAATATAACGCTTCGTTTTCCATATCTGTTTATATGTTTCGTTCTTATATCATACTGCCTTATGTATATTATCCAGCGTTACTGGGTTGAAAAAAGAAAGAGAAACCAGATACTTGAGGAACGTGTGCATGATGAGAGGAAAAAGCTTGAATCTATGTCAATGAAGGTTATCGATACAATGTCCAAAGCTCTGGCAGCCAAGATACCGGGAGAAGAGGAGCACTGTAATAATGTGGCAGAGTATTCAAGGAGTATTGCACAGAGAATGAATCTTGATAAGAAATCATGTGATGATGCTTATAAGGCAGGATTACTGCATGAGATTGGAATGATTGGCATACCAGATGCACTTATTAACAGGGTTGATCTTACAGATGACGAGTATGAGATTTTTAAGACCTATGTCAGTAAGGGGTATCAGATTATTAATATGTTACAGACAGATGAATCACAAGGAATTGCACAAGCAGTCAGATATCACCGCGAGAATTATGACGGAAGTGGTTTTAATGAGGGTATAAGTGGCGATGATATTCCATTGCTTGCACGTATTGTTGCGATAGCTGATTATGCTGACCGACACATAGGCAGGAATGAAGACATATCCGATATCAGGGACAATATTGAAAGGATGGCAGATACAGTATTTGATCCGATTTGTGCCAGTATTATGGTTGAAATACTCAGCTAAGGCAGGTATGTCTGATAAGTTAATTATGGTTTTATCTGTTGATATATTATTCACCTGTTGATAATGGAATAATAGCGGTATAATATGAATAACTGGTGATGAATCTGTGAAAAAAGTTTGAACCGTGGAGATTAATATATAACAATGAGTGAATTGAATATAATAGAAATAGAGCATGGAATATCTTATATCACACCATCGGAATCGCCGTTGTCGTCTAATGTTGTGGTAATTGAGGGAAGTGATGATATATGGCTTTATGATGTCGGAAATCATCCCGATGTTATAGAACATTTAAAAGAGATTAATTGTGATGGTAAAAATATTAATATTGTATTGTCACATTTTTATCTTGACCATATTGGCAATCTGGATAAAATATGCGGATTATGGAAGAATGATGAATCGCAGGATAAAGGACATCCACAGATAAAAGACAGGATAAAAATTTATCAAGGGAAATATACTTATAAGCACACTAATAAAGGTGAAATTGTATCTGATGATATGTATATTGATGCTGGTTTTCATAAGTTTCATATATTTCAGCTTCCGTCATGTCACTCAAAAGGAAGTGTAGCAATGGAAGTAGACGGGAGATATTGCTTCCTTGGAGATGCATTGTATCCGGCAACTAAGGGTCCAGTAAGAGAATATAATAAAAGCCTTTTAAAAGAAGAGATTAATGCGCTTGAAAAGATAAAAGCACCATATTTTATGCTTAGTCATAAAGAGCCATTTGCACGACCTAAAAATGTAGTGATGGCGTGGATAGAGAAGATATATAAGGGGTTGTGATGAGGATAAGAAAGTACAAGTGGACTATGCTCATTATAAGTGGAATAATTGCGGGCATAGTATTTACAGGTTGTGTGTGGCCTGTATCTGAGGCAGAAGAGGATAATTCAATTAATTATAAATCAATATTTATTGAAAAGCTGAATGCTCATTGGAAATTACAGATTCCAGAATTACAGGATGGCAGCGATACGAAAATTAAAGAAGTAGGAAAAGGAACAGGTATTTCGTTTGACAATTATTCAAGTGAATATTTTTATTATGACGATTCAGATAGTGCATTTGTATTTAATACACCAGTCAGTGCCCCCAAAACTGTTAACACAAAATATGCACGTTCTGAATTGCGGGAAATGATGGGAGACGATAAAACAGTGAACTGGGACTGGAATGGCAGACATTGTCTTGATGTTGAAGAGGCAGTGACAAAAATTCCAGCAAATGGCAGAGTGATGGTATGTCAGGTGCATGGGATATATCCAAATGGTGATAATGGACCAGTTCCTTTGAAGGTAATATATGAGGGAAACAAAAAACGGCTTGCTATTACTTATAAAGCACATCCTCAATCATATGAAGACCAGAAAATATATTATTTTGACGAAGTAGAGCTGAACCAGAAATTCACAATATCTATACAGATAATTGATGGTACAGGTTATGTTTCAATTAGTAGTAATGGAATATCACAAAAATATGAATATAGTTATAATCCGGTAACAACAGGTTGGATTGATTTTTATAATTATTTTAAAGCTGGAAATTATATTCAGGATTGTGAAGATAATAGTGAGAATGCAGGCTCAACAGTCAAAATGTACAATATAAACGTAACTCATGAATAATCTATATCATGAGTACAGCCATGATTTAACAAAAAATATTGTAATTGAGGTTAAATTGATTTACAATTTATGGTAGTGATTTTAAGGGAGGTTATAGAAATGGATTTTACAACATTACAGAAAGCTATGATTGATGCCATGAAGGCAAGAGATAAGGCGAGAAAGGATTCTATAGCAGTACTTGTATCTGCGGCTAAGAAGCTTGCTATTGATTCGGGCTGTCGTGAAGATATTCCTGATGAGATGGTAGACCAGGCTATATTAAAAGAGATTAAGAGTATCAAGGAACAGATAGATACTTGTCCAGCGGACAGAACTGAGTTATTAGAAGAATATAATGCACGTCTGGCTGTTATGTCAGAGTTTGCACCTAAAATGCTTTCAGAGGATGAGGTAAGAACAATTCTTAATGAGAAGTTTGCAGATGTCATAGCTACTAAGAACAAGGGTCAGATAATGAAAGCTGTCATGTCAGAGCTTAAGGGCAAGGCTGATGGCAAGGTTATCAATGCGGTTGTGGCTGAGATGTGCAAGTAGTTATATTTTAAATGTAAATCTATAGATATATCACAAATTGATTTTTGATTAAATTGCAAAATACGCTAAAGTATTTTGAATCAATGACAATATAAGATATGTAATCAATAATAAATGATTAACATGGGATGCAGCAATTTGAAACAGATTGTTGCATCTTTTTTATTTTATTATAAGTGATTGCCACTTAATACACAAAAGCGTAAAATATATAATATCGTAATATAGGAATATACAACATTTCAGGAGGAGTCAGCTATGAACAGAGCTGTTGTTTATTATTCATTATCAGGAAATACAAAGGAAGCTGCAAAGGTTATTGCAAGAAAGCTGGGAGCAAAAATCTTTGAGATAGATTTAGTTAAGCCATTACCCAAGAATACAGTGAGGCAGATGCTTGTTGGAGGAATGCAGTCAACATTTGGAAGAAGACCTAAGATAAAAGGTGTTCCGGATAACATAGATTATTATGACGAAATTATATTGGGTATGCCAGTATGGGCAGGTATGCCTGCGTCTCCGGTCAACACATTTATAAAGAATTACGGCGTGGCAGATAAAATTGACGCTGTGTTTACATTCAGCGGTGGCGGGGACAATGACAGATGTCTTGCACAGTTGTCAAAAAGTCTTAAAAATATAAAAAGTCAGGTTGCGTTAGCAGACCGCAATAGTAATGCTGCAAAGGATAATCAGGAGAAGCTTGAAAAGTTTGTTATGAGTATCAAGTAGAAATGTATGCTATAATGGACACATTGATAAAGTTGATTACAATATAACTGGAGGATACAAGCATGGACGATAATGTAAAGAAAAGAAACGAAGTACTGGCACAGACTGTAATTAATGGCTTACAGTCGCGAAATATGTCAGGATATTATGCAGAGGATAAAGAAGCAGCTTTAAAGCAGGCTCTGGAGTTAATTGATGAGGAAAGCACAATTGCTATGGGCGGCTGTCACAGTGCACAGGAGATTGGACTTGTGGAGGCTTTGAAGGAGGGCAATTACAATTATATAGACCGTTCAAAGATGACTCCAAGAGAGGGACTTCTGGCTTCATATGACGCTGATGTGTTCTTATCAAGTGCAAATGCGATGACAAGTGATGGAATACTTGTCAATATTGATGGCAATTCTAACCGTGTTTCATGCATAGCGCAGGGACCAAAGAAGGTAATCTTCATAGTTGGAATGAATAAAGTCTGTTCAGACCTCGATTCGGCAATGAAGCGTGCAAGAAATATAGCTGCACCAACTAATGCACAGAATTTTGATGTCAAGACACCCTGCAAGACAACTGGAAAATGCTTTGACTGCAAATCACCAGACACATTATGCTGTCAGTTCCTGATTACAAGATATTCACGCCATGTCGGAAGAATACATGTAATACTTGTAAATGATACACTTGGTTATTAAAAGGAGACACTATGATTAACAGACTTCATATGGCAATGATTGAATTATATAAGGGAGACGCTAAGAGAATACAGCATTTTTGCAAGGTTCACAGCTACGCAAAGCTGATAGCACAGATGGAAAATGTTGATGACCAATGTCTTTTTATAATTGAAACAGCGGCGCTTACACATGATATCGGGATTCATATATGTGAAGAAAAATATGGTGAGTGCGGAGGGAAACTGCAGGAAAAAGAAGGCCCGGCTATTGCCGCAGAACTTCTTGAAAGGCTTGGCTTTGACAGTGAAGTATCAGAAAGAGTGCAGTATCTGATAGGACATCACCATACTTATAACAAAATAGACGGGATAGATTATCAGATACTTGTTGAGGCAGATTTCTTGGTTAACATATGCGATGATAATCTTACAAAGGATGCAGCATTGAAAGCATATAATAACATTTTTAAGACGGAAAGCGGCAAAAAGATATGCCGGGAGATGTTTGGTTTGTAGATAATGAGATTTAATGTTACAATTAACAAAAATGTGCGTGGGAAGTGGAGTTTATGAGCGATAATAAAAATGTTAATAATAAGGAAAAAGGCTTTGTTGTCGGCGGATATACTTTTAAGACGAAGCAGGAAGCGCAGGAAGCAAAAGATGAGATGAATGCTATTAAGTATCTGTCTGGAAAGACGGACAGCAAAGATCCAAAACAGGTGTATGTGCTGTATAATAAGATAATTGACAGACAGTTATTTTATACATCCATTGGACTTAATTATCTCAAGAATTTACAGCAGTTTCTGTATAATTCACCAGATATTCCAGATGATAAGATTAAGCCGATTCCGGTAAAGAGTGAAACACAGATTGCGATTGACAGAAGACGTGAAAGAAATGAGCATAGAAGTGAGCTGCATACTCTCTCAATCCAGGTGGCAAAGTACAAGAACAATTATATGAGAATTATGATTGTAAATGTGTTTCTTGTTATTGCGTTAATTGCAATGTTTTTTATCCTTAAGACAGGTTCTAATTCTAATGTCATTAATTATGAAGTGAATGTACAGAATAAGTATTCTTCATGGCAGACAGAGCTTGAATCTAAGGAAGCCAAGTTAAAGGAAAAAGAGAAAGAACTTAATTCAAGGGAAGCGGAGCTTGAATCAAAGCAGTCTTTAAAATCATCATCACAGCAGTCAACAAAGTAGTCATAATATAAATATATGAACAGAGTACACATTTTAAACATATTTATCAGATAGTATATAGATAATTAATTCATCGTGAAAGTGAGGACTACATATGGATAAGATGAAGATTTTAGTAGTAGATGATGAAAGCAGAATGAGAAAGCTTGTAAGTGATTTTCTGACAAGAAAAGGCTATGCTGTTATAGAGGCGGCTGATGGTGTAGAAGCTGTAGATACATTTATGGAGAACAAAGATATTGCACTTATAATTCTTGATGTTATGATGCCAAGAATGGATGGCTGGGAAGTGTGCAGGCAGATAAGAAAGGATTCTAAAGTTCCTATTATAATGCTTACAGCAAAGGGTGAGGAGATGGATGAACTACAAGGTTTTGAATGTGGAGCTGACGAATATATAGCCAAGCCATTTTCACCTAAGATACTTACAGCCAGAGTTGATGCAATTATAAGACGAGCATATGGTGTTGACAGCAACGAGATAATTGAGATTGGCGGAATTACTATAGATAAAGCGGCACATATTGTTAAGATTGATGGTGAAGAGATAGAGTTAAGCTATAAGGAGTTTGAACTGCTTACTTATTTTGTTGAGAATAAAGGGCTTGCGTTGTCAAGAGAGAAGATTCTTAACAATGTATGGAATTATGATTACTATGGTGATGCAAGAACTATAGATACCCATGTTAAGAAATTAAGAAAGAAGATGGGGGAGAAGGGCGATTACATCAAGACAATCTGGGGTATGGGCTACAAGTTCATTGTTGACTGATTCTGCGTATAAGGAAGGCAATTAAAGATGAAGATACATTCAATTAAGTTTAAGATTACACTTCTTCTGGTAGTTACTGTTACATGTCTTGTGGCAATGCTTATTGGGTTTAACAGCATTTTTTCTGAGAAAGTGTATATGAACCGTAAGCAGAAAAGCATGATTAATTCTTATGAGAATGTCAATGAAATCATGCAGAAATATACTGATTCACAGATAGATAAAGATACTATGTGTGCTGATATGGAGAACATATCTACAGCAAAGGGAATATCTGTGCTTGTAGTTGACAGCAGCTGGTGTACCATATATGTAAGTACTCAGGGAGATGATTCAATGATGGAACGTCTTCGCATGAGTATATTTAATGGAGATATTTTTAAGAATAATGGTTCACAGGATAAAGCACCGGAACCTAAGGATCAGGAAGATGATTCAGATAACCCGGCAGACAAGGATGATAAGAAGGAGCATAGAAAGCGTCTGGAAGATATTATTGATATGTCAGGTACATCACTTGTTGAGAACAGGACAATCATAAGTTCAAATGATAATTACACGTTACAGAAGGTGTATGACGAAAGACTTGGCGACTATTATCTTGAAATATGGGGTACACTTGACAATGGATATTCAATTATATTAAGAACTCCTATCCAGGGAATAAAAGATAATGTAAATATATCGACAACTCTTATTAAGTATGTTGGAGGAGCAATTCTTGCTGTTGGTATAATTGCAGCATTTGTAGTATCAACATATATTACCAGACCGATTAAGCAGCTTTCTAATATTGCTGAGAAGATGTCAGAGATGGATTTCAATGCAAGATATGAGGGAAGTGATAAGGGAGAGATTGGTCTGCTTGGAAAGAGCATGAACAATATGTCTGAGAAGCTTGAACAGAATATAGCAGAGCTTAAGAAGGCTAACCTTGAACTTAAGAAAGATATTGATAAAAAAGAAAAGCTCGAGATAATGAGAACAGATTTTCTTTCAAATGTATCTCATGAGTTAAAGACTCCTATTGCACTTATACAAGGATATGCAGAGGGTCTTAAGGAAGGCATAACAGATGATCCTGAAAGCATGGAATTTTACTGTGATGTTATTATGGACGAGGCAAACAAGATGAATACAATGGTTAAGAGACTTCTTACACTTAATCAGATAGAATTCGGAAATGATGAGCCTGAGATGGAGAGATTTGATATTAATGAGCTTATTGCTTCTGTAGCAGATGCCAATGCAATAAGAGCGGGACAGAAAAATATGAGTATAGTATTTGATAACCGTAATGAGCATAATTTTGTGTGGGCTGATGAATACAAGACAGAGGAAGTGCTTACTAATTATATATCTAATGCACTTAATCACTGTGATGGAAAGCGTGCAATTGAGGTGAGAACTGAAAAATCAGAGAATGGAGGAACTATTACCGTTACTGTATATAATAGTGGAAAGAATATTGCTGATGAAGATCTTGAAAGAATATGGGAGAAGTTCTACAAGACTGATAAAGCGAGAACAAGAGAATATGGAGGTAATGGAATAGGACTGTCTATTGTAAAGGCTATTATGGATTCAATGGGGCAGGAATATGGTGTCAGAAATGTATCTGATGGGGTAGAATTCTGGTTTAATCTTGATTGTAAATCATAATATGATATAATTGTTATCAGTGTATGAGAATAATTTGTATATTCATCATGAACGGTGATAATAATTATAAAGGGAAATTGAGGAAATATATATGAAAAAAGTTATAACAGGTCTGCTTGTGCTTTTGTGTATATCTGCACTCACAGGCTGTGGAAAAGATGATGTAACATTAACCAATGAAGATAATGATCTGGTTGCTGAGTATATAGCAGGAACGCTTCTTAAGTATTCATATGAAAATGAATGGAAATATCAGAAGCTTAATTCAGCACAGAATGGTGGAGGTACAATAAGTTCGTCTGGTATACAGAAACCGTCACAGACACAGTCTGCAATTACAGGACATAATAATACAATACAGACTACTAAGGCGTCAGGTAATTCAGCGAACGCATCAGCAGATTTATTAACAGGGCTGCCAACTGCACTTGGATTTAATGGTGTGACACTTACATATAAGGATTATACTGTGGGAAATCAGTATCCGGCAGATAATTATGTGGTTTCAGTGCCGTCGCAGACAGGCTGTAAGGTTGTTGCTGTTGAGATGACACTTACTAATACAAGTGGTTCAACAGTTAATCTTACATCATCAGGTGGTGTTGTATTAAAGCTCACAGCCGGCTCAACAGCTGTAAGCAATTATGCTTCAATGCTTAAGAATGATATTACAACACTTAAGAATGTTTCACTGGCGGCAGGAGAGAGTAAAGAAGTAGTTGTATTATTTCAGGTAAAAGAAAGCGATGCCAATTCATTAGCCGGTTTGGTTATGTCGGCAACATCATCAGGAACATCGCTTGGTTCATTAACAATCAATTAAGAATGCATAACATTTTCAATGTTGTAAAAGGCAGCTTGTGCTTCATCTAACTGATGAACATAGGCTGCTCTTTTTTCAGGCTTATATCCATCGCCATGTCCATTATATTCAGCATAATATACAGTTTCATGTGATTCAGGCTTATTCCAGTCAGTGAAGCCCTCATCAATAATCTGGTCGGAATATTCACAGTTAAGAAGAACAACCTTAGCATGAATTCTCCAAGGTCTGCTTAAAGCAACGCTTTTAGGCGGACAGTTTCCTGTAAATGTGCAATTATCAAATACATAACCGAAAGCCTGACCTTCATATGTTGAAGGTGCAGTATAATAAGAGTTGATGGGTTCATTCCGGTTTAATGCAAAAAGTGTGCAGTTTTTAAAATAAGCTGTGGCACTTCCGAAAATAAAATCAATTTCACCACATATAAAGCAGTCTTCATATAACTGGTGAACGAGCTTTCTTTCACCGTCTATTGTTGGACCTGTAAAACCACCTGGTTGTTTTTCTTTAAGAGGCAGCGGACCGGTAAATAAAGTGTCCTGATGACCGAGAATTTTACAGTGCTTAAATGTGATGTTGTCACCTTCAGCGTATACAGCTATTGCCTGACCGACATTATCACCAAATCCGGCGCTGTTTTCGAATGTTATATTGCTTGCAGAGAAATTATTGGCATATACAAGAAATGTATAGGAACGGAAAGTTCCGCGCTTAGAGCCGTCAGGCATAATCATTCTTGCATAGAAACCCTCAGTAATAATAGTTTCATCTGTATCTTCACCAATTAAGGTAATATTATTTTTCCGGATTTCAATACGTTCTTTATATATTCCTTTTTTGATAAATATAGTTTCGTTGTTATTATCAGAAACAGAATCAACTGCTTTCTGTATGGAATCAAAGTCACCAGAATTGTCTTTAGCTACCGTAATCATAAAAATACATACCTCCTATTTTTTGCTATTATAGCACACTGGACATTAATAAATAAAGCGAGTATAATTCCATTCGTTAAAAAAATTGTAGGAAATAGAGATTATGATAAGAATAGTAGAAGATATGAGAGATGTTAATATATATCTTTCATTAAGAAAACAAGTCGGCTGGATTAAGTTAGATGAAAATCAGGCTCAGAGAGCATTGGATAACAGCGTGAAAGTATTCACAGTATATGATGATGACAAGCCTATAGGAATGGGCAGAGTGGTTGGAGATATGGCTGTAATAAGCTATATCCAGGATTTAATAATAATACCGGAATATCAGAGTAAGCACATAGGAAGCATGCTTATAGAACATATAATAGCTTATGTCAAAAGAATTACTCAGGAAGGCACAAGAATGATGCTTTGTCTGATGTGTGCCAAGGGTAGAGAGATATTCTATGAAAAGCATGGATTTATCGCAAGACCGACACCAGAACTGGGACCGGGAATGATACAGTATATATTACAATAGCATTGTAAAATGTAATGTTAACTGAATGTTAACTTAAAACAATAATAGGTTGACAATAGCTTTTTAAGTGTGTACAATAACAAATGTTGTATTACTACATTTGAAAAGAGGACTTTAACTATGAAAAGCAAAAAAGTTACTATTTATCAGCTGACATTCATGGCTATGATGGCAGCAGTTACATGTATTCTTGGACCACTTTCAGTTCCAATTGGTCAGATTCCAATATCTCTTACTAATCTTGTGATTTATTTCACGGTATTTGTACTGGGTATATGGGCAGGAACAGGAAGCTATGGAATATATCTGCTGCTTGGTGCTGTAGGACTTCCTGTATTTTCAGGATTTGCCGGTGGATTAGGAAAACTTCTTGGACCAACAGGAGGATATCTTATAGGTTTCATATTCATGGCACTTATTGGAGGAGCTGTGATTGAACTTTCACACAGAAATATTTTTCTTACAATGTTAGGCTGGGTAGTTGGAACTGCTGTTGCATATGCATTTGGTACGGTATGGTTTGTATACCTTATGAAATGTTCAGTCACATATGCACTTACAGTATGTGTATATCCATTTATCGGATTTGATATTGTTAAGATAGTTATTGCAACACTTCTTGGAAAGACAGTAAGATATGCAATAACCAAAGCTGGTCTTATACAGAAAGCAGCATAATAAGTTAAAGAAAAAGGTGTCTCTGGATTAACGGAGACACCTTTTTAAGTACAATGCAGAATTAATTATCTGAGAGTCTTAACATACTCAGCAATCTTCTCATCCTTGCAGTTAGCAAAGAAAAGCTCTTCAAACTTCTCACCTGCAACAGCACCCTTAACGAGATCCTGATCAAGCTCCTTAAGAACTTCTACGAGATCCTGCTTAAGAGTAACAGCTCTTACGCCATCAAGAATCTTCTTGTTTCTCTGTTCAGGAACAACTCTTTCTTTAGGATATCCGCCACCTGGTTCACCCTCGAAAAGCTTTTCAAAGATGTATGTGAGGTTAAGTTCTGCACCCCATCCGAAGCCCTTTGCAAATGGAAGAGCGATAGCGTTACCATCGTTAATCTGCATGAACATATAAGCGTCTGAAGGATCAACAACATGTCCACAGAGAACTCCAGGGAAAGAGTTAAGTGCTAACATAGCACCTTCACCAGTACCGCAGCCTGTTACCACAAAGTCAGCAGCACCGCTGTTTAAAAGAATAGCAGCAAGGATACCGTTCTGTACGTATGTAAGCTGTGCTTTATCATCAGCTGAGTACATACCATAATTATCAACTGTATGTCCCTTGCTTTCTGCAACCTTCTTAAGTGATGCATAAATCATCTCGTTCTTTGCAGCCTGGCTGTTTTCATTAATTAATGCGATTCTCATTATGAAATCTCCTCTTTTCTTATATTCTATATAAACTATAAGCTGTGGGTCTGCTTTTGTCAAATGTGTATACTGAAATAATACATTTACCAAATGCGTACTTATGTGTTATATTATACAGAACGAATTAAGTTGAAAGAGGTTAGATAATATGGCTGAAAATAAAGATTCCCAGGCAGCATTTATGGAGGCTGTTGGAAGCATTAAAGAATATGCCAAGGTTAATGGCAATATTGTTACAAGAGAGGATGTACACAGCTTTTTTAAAGATATGGCATTAGATGATGCCAAGTTCCAGATGATTTCAGGATATCTGATGGCTAATGGAATTAAGATACAGGGTGAAGATAGCGTAGATAATGAATTCCTAAAGCTGATGGAAAGTGCCTCAGATGATAATATTGATGAGTCAGGACAACATATTTCTAAGGAAGAACAGGAAGATAAGAAGGTTGCGGATGATATTGTAAGTCATCTTGATTATGAAGAGGATGAGAAGTATCTGAAAATATATCTTCAGGATATATCAGGAATACAGCCTATGACAGATGTTACAAGATCATATCTTCTTATGAACATAGTTGAGGATAATGATAAAGAATCACTAAAACTGCTTACAGAAAGTTATCTTGAAAAGATTGCGTCATGGATAGAACCATTCAGAGGAAAGGGAGTTCTTGCATGTGACCTTGTACAGGAGGCCAATCTGGCTATGACAGCATATATAGGACAGCAGGAATGGCTTAATAATTATGAGTGGAAGGATAAGATTAAAGAAGGTGGACAGGAAGACCTTCTTAATGTGCTTAAAGGAATTGACGAAGCAGTTAAGGAACTTATTGAAGGCAGTCTTAATATGCTTATAGATGAACAGACGGATGTTAATATGGTTTCGGGAAAAATTCTCAATAAAGTCAATCTTGTAAATGACTGGGGAACAAGACTTAAAGAAGAATTAGGAAGAAAACCTACGGTGGAAGAAGTAGCAAAGAACATGGGAGTTGCAGAAAATGTGGTACTTGAGGCTATCAGGCTTTCAAGTGAAACAATTGAAGATATCAAGTACGAAAAGACGGTTCCTAAAGAATAACTGATTAATAAAATTAATATATACACGATTTCGAGAAAAATTTAACAATTTTTTATTGATTTTAATTAGGGCATGGTATAGAATTAAAAAGAATTTTGTAATAATTTACAAGAAATTATAAGAAAAGAGGTTTATGTAAGATGGCAAAAATCGATTTAAGCAAGTATGGCATCACAGGTGCTACAGAGATCGTCTACAATCCTTCTTATGAATTATTATTCGAGGAAGAGACTAAGTCTACTAACGAAGGTTATGAAGTTGGTAAGGAAAGCGAACTTGGAGCTGTTGATGTTATGACAGGTATCTATACAGGTCGTTCTCCTAAAGACAAGTACATTGTTGTTGATGAGAACTCTAAGGACACTGTATGGTGGACATCAGATGAGTATAAGAACGATAACCACCCAATGTCAGAAGATGTATGGGCTAAGGTTAAGGACATCGCTAAGGCAGAGCTTTCTAATAAGAAACTTTTCGTAGTTGATGCATTTTGTGGAGCTAACAAGGACACAAGAATGGCAGTTCGTTTCATCGTTGAAGTTGCTTGGCAGGCACATTTTGTAACTAATATGTTCATTAAGCCAACAGCAGAAGAACTTGAGAACTTCGAGCCAGATTTCGTTGTATATAATGCTTCTAAGGCTAAGGTTGAGAACTATGCAGAATTAGGTCTTAACTCAGAGACATGTGTTGCATTCAACATTACAAGCCATGAGCAGGTAATCATTAATACATGGTATGGTGGAGAGATGAAGAAGGGTATGTTCTCTATGATGAACTACTACCTTCCATTAAAGGGTATTGCTTCAATGCACTGCTCAGCTAACACAGATAAGAACGGAGAGAATACAGCAATCTTCTTTGGTCTTTCAGGAACAGGTAAGACAACACTTTCAACAGATCCTAAGAGACTCCTTATCGGTGATGATGAGCATGGTTGGGATGACAATGGCGTATTCAACTTCGAAGGTGGATGCTACGCTAAGGTTATCAACCTTGATAAGGACTCAGAGCCAGATATCTACAATGCAATTAAGAGAAACGCTCTTCTTGAGAACGTTACACTTGATGAGAATGGAAAGATTGATTTCGCAGATAAGAGCGTAACAGAGAATACTCGTGTATCTTACCCAATCAATCATATTGAGAATATAGTAAGACCAATTTCTTCAGCTCCAGCAGCTAAGAATGTAATCTTCCTTTCAGCAGATGCTTTCGGAGTACTTCCTCCAGTATCTATTCTTACACCAGAGCAGACACAGTACTACTTCCTTTCAGGATTTACTGCTAAGCTTGCTGGTACAGAGAGAGGAATCACAGAGCCTACACCTACATTCTCAGCTTGCTTCGGACAGGCATTCCTTGAGCTTCATCCTACAAAGTATGCAGCAGAGCTTGTTAAGAAGATGGAAAAGAGTGGAGCTAAGGCTTACTTAGTTAACACAGGATGGAATGGAACAGGTAAGAGAATCTCTATTAAGGATACTCGTGGTATCATTGATGCTATCCTTTCAGGTGCTATTAATACAGCTCCAACAAAGAAGATTCCTATGTTCAACTTTGAAGTTCCTACAGAGCTTCCAGGAGTAGATCCAGCAATCCTTGATCCAAGAGATACATATGCTGATGCTTCTGAGTGGGAGACTAAGGCTAAGGATCTTGCTGCAAGATTCAATAAGAACTTTGTTAAGTACACAGGTAACGAAGCTGGTAAGGCTTTAGTTGCTGCTGGTCCACAGCTTTAATTTTCAATCATTACTGAGTTTGAACTTTGATTATATACCTGCGTCTGAATTGTATTCTTTCGCAGGTATATTTGAATTTTTTTGACATATAATATTGTGTAATCAGTAAAGAAGATGTATAATCAATACATCGGTACAGATTACGTATCAATTGAATATTTCCTGGGACGTTCGCAAAACCACATTATTTTGATCCTACATTTCATCGACGGGATTCCTATATCTCCATTCCAATGTCAAGCCTCCTTAGTCAGTGGAAGGCAGCGGTTTGGATGCGGTTGCCCACCTAGCTTCGCTAGGAGTCGAAAGCGTGGGGAGCGGCGTTTTGGGATATTATTAACAGGCTGTCATGTATGTGACAGCCTGTTTTTTGCGCGAAAAGTGATGAGAATATAAAATTATAAAAGCGGACATTCTTGCATGCGTCGCTTTTTATGATTTTATATTCGAGGAGCAACGCGACAATGCCAGAACTTAGTTCTGGCATATAAGCTTTTTGCGCGAAAAGTGATGAGCATACCTAGTTCTAAAACGCACATTTTCAACATATACTATCAAGAGCTTGTCTGAACAGGGACACTTAATTTAGTATGGAGAATAGTATATGAAACAGAGAACAAAAATAATATTCTTAGTCTATTCTGCACTGGTGATTTTTATGTCATCAGCATGTATATATATGTCACATATGATTAAATCAAGATATCAGGACACATCGTCAGAAATTAATATATATAAAAATGTATATATAACTAATATAGAAGACAACACGATAACTGCCAATATGTATGGTAATATAAAGAAATTCAATAGTGGAAAGATAGCAGAAGATGTAACCGGGTGTTTATGTGATATTACCGTTGAGAATGGAAAGATTGTTGGAGTTAATACCAAGACGGATGTTGTAAGTGGAAAGGTGCTGTCAGTTTCACAAGACAGCGTTGAAATTGAAGGTTATGGTTCTGTTAAGCTGGATGAGGACTTTATTATGTATGAAAAAGAAAACTCATTGATAAGTAATTACAGCAGTATAATTGTCGGTTATGCATTACAGGATTTTATTGTGGCGGATGGAGAAGTCTGTGGTGCTATTAAGAATAAACCTTTGCAGGCTGATAATATAAGAGTAATTATCAAGACAAGCGGATTCAGAGATATATTTTTTAATGAAGCAGTTTTTTGTGCTGATTCAGGAATGATAGTTGAGACTGGTGAAGAATCTTATGAGACGGCACCCGGGGAGACGGTTGTGTTTAATCCTGATACAGAAGACTTTAATGAGGGCAGAATAAAACTAATTCCTAAATCAGGTGAGATACAGTTCCAGTCAGTAAACAGAGGCATAGGAACACCTTCATATGGCGGAACTATTGAAGTTTCACTGTATGATGAGGGAATTGTTGTTGTAAATGAAGTGGGGATAGAAGATTATCTTAAAAAAGTTGTTCCTAGCGAGATGCCGTCAGGGTTTAATCTTGAAGCACTGAAATGTCAGGCTGTATGTGCAAGAAGCTATGCTTATACGGAACTTTCTAATAACTATTATAGTGCTTATGGAGCACATATTGATGACTCAATACAGTTTCAGGTATATAATAACTCACAGCGGGCAGAATCAACAGATACTGCAGTAGATGAGACAGCGGGACAGGTGCTATCATATAACGGAGAAGTTGTTAAGACATATTACTATTCAACCTCATGTGGAAGCACAACAGACGTTACACTTTGGGGCAATACAACAGAAAACTATCCGTATTTTGTTGCGGAGTGTGTGGGTGGAGTGGACAGAGGACTTACACTGACAGTAGAATCGGAGTTCAATACATTTATAAAAGGTGAAAATGAGGCTGATTATGATTACGACTGCACCTTGTACAGATGGAGCATGGAGGAATCTGTTAAAGAGATAAGTGAAGGATTTGCACGTTCTACAGGGAAGAATGTAGGAAACATAAAAGATATTGAAGTACTTGAGCGTGTTAATGGAGGAGCGGCAGTAAAAGTTAAGGTTACAGGTGATAAAGGCGAGACAGTGATAGACAGTGAATCAGCGATTAGGGCAGCATTTGGCAATGCAAATGTGGATATGAACACTAAGTCAGGAACGACAAGATATGCTAATCTTCCAAGTACATTCTGTGTGTTTGAGAAGGTGACGGAGGGAAAGAAGCTTACAGGCTTTAAGATAACAGGAGGTGGCTATGGACATGGAATCGGCATGAGTCAGAATGCTGCCAATAAAATGGCAGAATCCATGACTTACGCGCAGATTCTGGAATTCTTCTACAGAGGGACTACGCTTACTTTGATTTTTTCCCAAGATAATGTTTGAATATTTTTTCATCATTAATGAAGTAGTTAATCTCTGCACCTATGAATATTATAATCATACAGGCATACATCCATATAAGTGCTATGATAATAGTAGCAAGACTACCGTACATGTATGAAAAGTTCGGTGAGTGGCCAACATAAAGAGAATATAGAGCTGTAAAAAGATACCATCCCAAAGCAGAAAAGAAAGCTCCAGGAATCTCTTTATAGAACTTTTTTCCTCTTCTTGATACAAGTGAGAATGCTATAGTAAAGAAGAGTGTGAATATACTTGGAAAGAGAAAATGTTTACTGTTAAATATTCCTCTGAATATCACGACTACATTAGTAAGCTGTGGTATATATTTCATAGTGAAGTTCATAATATTGTTACCAAATACCATAAGTATAAGGCTGGCAATAATAAGAATCATAAAAATAAGGGCATAGATACTTGCTCTTATTCTCTGGAAAAGCCAGTTCTTCTGGTTATCTTTTCTGTATATCTGTTTTAATCCACGGACAATAGCCATGAAACCTTTACCGGCAGCCCATATGATAGCAATTGCAGTAATGAGGGTTAATGCAGTTGTTGAATTGTCATATATATCAGTGAGCATTGCCCGGACAATAGGCTGCAGCTGAGTTGGAAGAACGCCGTATATGATTTTTAGAAGGTCTGCCTTGGAAACTGGCAGGAACTTTATAAGGCTTAAAAGACCAATAAAAAACGGGAAAAAGCTCAGCATGAGATAGTAACATGCTGAGGATGCGTAGTCGCCGATGCGGTCTTCAGATATTTTAGTGACAATTCTTTTGATTAATAATATTAAATTGAGCATTCTTATTCCTTAATCCTTAACTGAATGTTTTCAAGATATTATATGTTATTTTATAGAATTTAGCAATTACTTGCAAACAGCAGTTATTTTATGTAAAATGTGATACGTGTAATTATGCACAGTAAATATAGTGAGGCAGATATGGGAATAAGTGTTAAGCTTCAGGTGTTTGAAGGACCTTTAGATCTTCTTTTACATTTGATAGATAAGAATAAAGTTAATATATATGATATTCCGATTGCAATGATTACGGAACAGTATATGGAATATGTTGAGCAGCTAAAGAAGGAAGATCTTAATGTAGTAAGTGAGTTCCTTGTAATGGCGGCAACTCTTCTTGATATTAAGTCGAGAATGTTACTTCCTAAGGAAGTGGATGAGGAAGGCAATGAGGAAGATCCAAGAGCAGAGCTTGTTGAAAAGCTGTTAGAGTACAAGCTGTATAAGGCTATGGCACAGGAATTAAAGGACAAGCATACAGATGCAGAGAGAACCTATTATAAGAAGCAGAATATTCCAGAGGCGGTTGCTGCATATACACCGCCGGTTGATCTTACAGAAGTTATTGGCGATACAACACTTATGCGTCTTAACAGAATATTTGCTGATGTTTGTAAACGTAAGGAAGATAAGATAGATCCTGTACGAAGCAAGTTTGGAAAGATTGAGAAAGAAGAAGTTACCATGAGTGAAAAACTTGTGGATATTAAAGCATTTATGATGGAGCATGAAGAGTTTAGTTTCAGGGAGCTTTTGTGGAATAATCCATCAAAGGTTGCTGTTATAGTAACATTTTTAGTTGTGTTAGAGCTTATTAAGACCGGATTCGTTGAGGTTAAGCAGGAATGCCCGGAGGATGATATATTCATAAGGGTGGTCAGGGATCCTGAGCTTATTGAAGATATAACAGAGGAGTAGAATGATGAGTTTAGAACAGATGGAAGGCATAATTGAGGCTGTGCTTTTTACTATGGGTGATTCTGTGGAAGCAGGTAAGCTTGCTGATGCCATAGAACAGGATGTGGATACAACTGTTAAGATAGTACACAATCTTATGGATAAATATGAATCAGAGAACAGGGGAATAAGAATTATTGAACTTGAGAACAGCTTCCAGCTGTGTACCAAGCAGGAATATTATGATGCACTTATAAGAGTGTGCAGCCAGCCAAGAAGATATACACTGACAGATGCGGCATTAGAGACATTGTCGATAATAGCATATAAGCAGCCTGTAACTAAGATTGAGATAGAGAATATCAGAGGTGTTAATTCAGACAGAGCAGTAAGCAAGCTTGTTGAGCTCGGTCTTGTAAAGGAAGTTGGAAGACTTGATGCACCGGGAAGACCAATGCTTTTTGGAACAACAGAGGATTTCTTAAGGTCATTTGGAGTACAGTCGATAGATGAGCTTCCAACAATCAGTGAAGACATGGTTGAACAATATAAGGAAGAGGCAGAGTTAGAGCTTGCAAGCGAAAGCTTTGATGCAGATAATCAGGAAGATTCTGATGGTCAGATAACATTAGGAATATAGAAAGGAAGTTGACATTATGGAAAGAAAGAATGCATGGAAGAAATATTCAGACGAAGATAAGAACAATGTATTCACATTTGCAGATGGATATAAGACTTTTATATCTGAGTGTAAGACAGAAAGAGAATGTGTAAAAAAGGCTGTAGAACTGGCAAAGAAAGCCGGATACAGAGATTTACAGAAGATAATAGCAGCCAATGAAACACTTAAAGCAGGCGATAAGGTATATGCCGTTAATATGAAGAAGGCAATAGTGCTTTTTAATATTGGAAGTGAACCGATAAGCACTGGTATGAATATACTTGGGGCACATATTGATTCACCAAGACTTGATATCAAGCAGAATCCAATGTATGAAGATTCAGACCTGGTACTTCTTGATACACATTATTATGGAGGAATCAAGAAATACCAGTGGGTAGCAATTCCTCTTGCACTTCATGGTGTTGTTGCATTAAAGAATGGTGAATGTGTTGAAGTAGTAATCGGAGAAGATGCTGATGATGCGGTTGTCGGAGTATCAGACCTTCTTATACATCTGGCTGCCAAACAGATGGAAAAGAAAGGAAACTCGGTAGTTGAGGGTGAGGACCTAGATATCCTTATAGGAAGCATGCCGGCAGCATCAGACAGTGATAATACAGATGAGAATAAGGAAGAAAAGGAAGCAGTTAAGAAGAATATTCTTGCAATTCTTAAAGAAAAATATGGGATTGAAGAGGAGGATTTCTTATCAGCAGAGCTTGAGGCTGTTCCGGCAGGACCTGCAAGAGATTATGGTCTGGACAGAAGCATGATTATGGGATATGGACATGATGACAGAGTATGTGCTTATCCGTCGCTTATTGCACTTCTTAATACACCACAGGTTACAAGAACTGGCGTGTGCATACTTGTAGATAAAGAGGAGATTGGAAGTGTCGGTGCAACAGGTATGCATTCAAGATTCTTTGAAAATATGGTCGCAGAGGTTATGGACAGATGCGGTGATTATTCAGAGCTTAAGTTAAGAAGAGCACTTGCTAATTCTTATATGTTATCATCAGATGTAAGTGCAGCATATGACCCTAATTATGCATCAGTATTTGAAAAGAAGAATTCAGCATTCTTTGGAAAAGGTATGGTGTTTAACAAGTATACTGGTTCAAGAGGAAAGAGTGGTTCTAATGATGCTTCTGCTGAATTCATTGGAAAGTTAAGAAAAGTTATGGATGATGCAGATGTGTATTTCCAGATGGCAGAGCTTGGAAAGGTAGATGCAGGCGGTGGCGGAACAATCGCATATATCTTGGCTAATCTTGATATGAATGTAATCGACAGTGGAATTGCTGTACAGAATATGCATGCACCATACGAGGTAATAAGCAAGGCTGACCTATATGAGACATTAAAGGGATATGAAGCATTTTTACAGATGTAAAATGTTTGTGTTAACGAAAGGACAATAATATGAAGTGGAATAAATATTCAATCCAGACAACTACAGATGCAGTTGATATGATAAGCAGCGCGCTTAATGATATAGGAATTGAAGGTATCGAAATTGAGGATAATGTACAGCTTACTAAGGAAGAGGCTAAGTCAATGTTTGTAGATTTCATTCCTGACCTTCCACCTGATGATGGCAGAGCTAAGGTTAATTTCTACATTGACAGTGAAGAAGATGATGGCTCAATGCTTGAAAAGGTTAAGGCAGAACTTGAAGATTTAAGAATGTTTATTGATATTGGTGAGGGTACAATCACAGAATCAGAGACAGAGGATAAGGACTGGATTAATAACTGGAAGCAGTACTGGCATACATTTACAATAGGAGACTTATTCATTAAGCCTACATGGGAGCCGGAGACAGAGGAAATGAAGGGACATGCGGTACTTAGCATTGACCCGGGAACAGCTTTTGGAACAGGTTCACATGAGACTACAAGAATGGTTATAAAGCAGCTTCAGAAGTATGTAAAAGATGGTGATGAGGTGCTGGATGTCGGCTGTGGAAGCGGTATACTTTCAGTAGTTGCATTAAAATATGGTGCAAAGCATGCATTTGGTACAGACCTTGACCCTAATGCAATTATTGCATCAGAGGAAAATGCAGAGCAGAACAATATAGATAAGAAGCAGCTTGAGGTTATTGAGGGTAATATCATTGATGATAAAGCTGTAAAAGATGCCTGTGGCTATGAGTGTTACGACATTGTGTGTGCCAACATCCTTGCAGACGTATTAGAGCCGCTTTCAACATGCATACATGAGCATATGAAGCACGGTGCTTACTTTATTACCTCAGGTATTATAGATACCAAGGAAAATGAGGTGGCAGAGGCATTTAAGAAGAATCCTGAGTTAGAGATAGTTGAGATTAACCATGATGGCGAGTGGGTTAATATCACAGCAAGAAGGAAGTAGTGTATGTATCATTTTTTTGCAGAGCATGAGAATATCCATGATTCATATATAGATATAGTTGGAAGTGATGTTAATCACATTAAGAATGTATTAAGATTCAAAGAAGGCGACAAGCTTCTTATAAGCAGCGGAGATAATGTCGATTATGAATGCAGTATCGCTTCTATGTCTGACGAATATATAAGGGCAGATATACTAAGTAAGGACGAGCGGGGGAAAGAACTGCCTTCAAGAATAATCCTGTTTCAGGGACTGCCTAAGGCTGATAAAATGGAGCTTATAATACAGAAGGCTGTAGAACTCGGAGCATACAGTGTTGTTCCTGTAGCAATGAAAAGAAGCGTTGTAAAACTGGATGCGAAGAAAGCTAAAGCTAAGGTTGAACGCTGGAATGGCATTGCATTAAGTGCAGCCAAGCAAAGCAAGAGAAGTATCCAGCCTGAAGTGACAGAAGTTATGACATTTAAGCAGGCACTTGGGTATGCAGGAAAGTTAGATAAACTATTACTGCCATATGAGTGTGCAGAAGGCATGGAAAAGACCAGAAAAGTGATTGAAGAAATCGGACATGGAGAATCGGTTGGCATATTCATAGGACCTGAGGGCGGATTCGACAGGTCAGAGCTTGACGAAGCTGTAAATGCAGGCTGTGAGATAATTACACTTGGTAAGAGAATATTAAGAACTGAGACAGCGGGAATGATGCTGTTGTCAGTGCTTATGTATAATATGGAAGAATAAGCGGAAAAGAGGCAATATGGAAGCATATCTTGATAATTCTGCTACAACGAAATGTGCAGCAGAGGTAGTAGAAACAGCAGTAAAGGTTATGTCAGAAGATTATGGTAATCCATCATCAAAGCATATGAAGGGTGTTGATGCAGAGAAATATATCCGTGAAGCTAAAGAGATAATAGCAAAGACTCTTAAGTGTCAGGATAAGGAGATACTCTTTACTTCTGGTGGAACAGAATCTAATAACATGGCAATAATCGGAACAGCAATGGCTAATAAAAGAAAAGGAATGCACTGCATAGTATCATCAGTAGAACATTCCTCAGTTAAAGAACCATTCAATTTCCTTGAAAAAGAAGGCTTCAGAATAACTTATCTTCCGGTTGATAAAGACGGAATAGTTGATATAGAGGCCCTGAAGAATGCACTTGATGATGAGACAATACTTGTTTCAGTAATGTATGTTAATAATGAAATTGGTGCTGTTGAACCGATTGAAGAAATCGGACATATAATTAAAGATTATAATCCTGATATTGTATATCATGTTGATGCGATACAGGCTTATGGCAAATATAAGATATATCCTAAGAAGCTTGGAATTGACCTGTTATCAGTCAGCGGGCATAAGATTCACGGACCTAAGGGAAGCGGATTCTTATTCATTAATGATAAGACAAGAATCAAGCCTATTATATACGGCGGAGGACAGCAGAAGGGCATGCGTTCAGGAACTGAAAATGTTCCGGCTATAGCAGGGCTTGCAACTGCTGTAAAGCTTATATATAATAATGACTTTGAAAGTAAGATAGCACATTTGTATGAGTTAAAGGATTACTTCATAGATGAGCTTGAAAAGCTTCCTGATGTACAGGTAAACAGCAAGAAGGGTACGGATTCGGCACCACAGATTGTAAGTGCAAGCTTTAAGGGAGTAAGGGCAGAAGTACTTCTTCATTCACTTGAAGATAAAGAAATCTATGTATCATCAGGTTCAGCATGCTCATCTAACAAGCCGGGACTGAGCAACACACTTGTTGCAATCGGACTTGATAAGGACCTGCTTGATTCTACACTTCGGTTCAGCTTCTGCTATGAGACAACAAAGGAAGAACTTGAATACACAATAGAAACACTTAAACAGCTGCTTCCAATGCTTAGGAAGTACACAAGACGATAATTGTGTGAAAATATATTTTCACACACAAGATTTGTGCTTTGCACAAATCTTGATATGCAAAGGAAAGGCGGAAAACGATGTATAAAGCATTTTTGATAAAGTATGGAGAAATAGGCGTTAAAGGAAAGAACAGATTCATCTTTGAGGACGCCCTTGTAAGACAGATTAAATTCTCACTTAAAGATGTTGAGGGGGAATTTGATGTAAGAAGAGCAGATGGAAGAATCTATGTTAATGCACTTTCGGACTATGATTATGATGAGGTAATTGAGAGCCTTACAAGAGTATTTGGTATAGTTGGAATCTGTCCTGTAGTTCAGATTGAAGATAACGGTTTTGATGACCTTGCTAATCAGGTTATCAATTATCTTGATAAGGCATATAAGAATAAGAATCTTACATTCAAGGTTAATGCAAGAAGAACAAGAAAGAATTATCCAATGAACTCAATGGAGATTAATATGGAGCTTGGTGGAAGAATTCTTGATGCATTCCCAGAGATGAAGGTTGACGTCCATAAGCCTGAGGTTCTTTTACAGGTTGAGATAAGAGGAGATGTAATCAATATTTACTCTATCGAGGTTCCGGGTCCTGGCGGAATGCCAATCGGAACAGCAGGAAAGGCGATGCTTTTATTATCAGGCGGTATTGACAGCCCTGTTGCAGGATATATGGTTGCCAAAAGAGGTGTACAGATTGAAGCAACATACTTCCATGCTCCACCATATACAAGTGAAAGAGCAAAGCAGAAAGTAATTGACCTTGCAAAGATTGTATCTAAGTATTCAGGTCCTATTACACTTAATGTTGTTAATTTCACAGATATCCAGATGGCTATATATGAGAAATGTCCACATGATGAGCTTACAATCATTATGAGAAGATATATGATGAAGATTGCTGAAGATTTAGGAAAGATGAGTGGATGTCAGGGACTTGTTACAGGAGAGAGTATCGGACAGGTTGCAAGCCAGACAATGGCAAGTCTTTACTGTACTAACGAAGTGTGTACAATGCCTGTATTCAGACCGGTTATTGGTTTTGACAAGCAGGAAATTATTGATATATCAGAAAAGATTGGCTCATATGAGACATCAATACAGCCATTTGAGGACTGCTGTACAATATTCGTTGCAAAGCACCCTGTAACCAAGCCTAATCTTAATGTTATCAAGCAGCATGAGACTAACCTTGACGGAGTTATTGAGGAGCTTTACAAGACAGCAATTGAGACAACAGAAAAAATCGTAATTGAATAAAATAAAACCGCTTTATCTGCAACAGATAAAGCGGTTTATATGTTCTTACACATCATTACTCAACGATGTATGGCTTTAATACGGCAAGGATTGTATCAATATCATTGTCTGCATGAATGTTCAGGTCAATTGGCTTAGAAAGATCAAGACTGAATATACCCATTATAGACTTGGCATCAATTACATATCTGCCAGAAACAAGATCAAAGTCAACATCGAATTTAGTGATATCGTTGACAAAAGATTTTACTTTGTCGATTGAATTTAATGAAATCTTTACAGTTTTCATTAGAATACCTCCTTAAATGTTTTTCTATAAACTATAATATCTATTTGTTAAACCTATGTCAATAAAGAAATGTAACAAAAATTAACAGGAAATGAGGATTAAATTGAAAAAAGTTGCTATACACAGTCTGGGCTGTAAGGTTAATTCCTATGAGGCAGAATCAATGGAAATAATGCTAAGGGATGAGGGGTATCAGATAGTGCCTTTCAGTGAAGATGTTCAGGCTGATATATATATAATTAATACATGTTCAGTAACTAATATTGCTGACAGAAAATCAAGACAGATGCTGCATAAGGCAAAGAAGATGAATCCGGAGGCAGTTGTTGTTGCTGCTGGCTGTTATGTGCAGGCGGACCCTGACGGAGTTAAAAAGGATGAATGCGTTGATATCATTCTTGGCAATAATATGAAGATAAGTATTGTTGAAGCATTAAATGATTATTTTGGCGGTTCGGATAAAACAAGCTATCTTGTTGATATTAATGACAAGTATCAGGAGTATGAATCGCTTAAGATTAACCAGACAGGGGAACACACAAGAGCGTATATCAAGATTCAGGACGGATGCAACCAGTTCTGTTCTTACTGCATAATACCATACGTAAGAGGCAGGGTAAGAAGCCGTAAGCCTGAAGATATAGTAAATGAGGTTAAGACGCTTGCAACTACAGGTGTTAAGGAGGTTGTTCTTACAGGAATTCATATATCATCTTATGGAACAGACCTTGAGAATATAAGTCTTATAGAACTTATAGAGGCAATACATGAGGTTGAAGGAATTAAAAGAATACGTTTAGGTTCGCTTGAACCAAGAATAATTACAGAAGAATTTGCAAAAAGGATTGCCGGCTTAGAAAAGATATGTCCACATTTTCACTTATCATTACAGAGTGGATGCGACAAGACATTAAGGGCAATGAACAGAAAATATAATACAGAAGAGTATTATGAGGGCTGCGTAAAGTTAAGGGAAGTGTTTGATAATCCGGCAATAACTACTGATGTAATCGTGGGATTTCCGGGCGAGACAGAGGAAGATTTCCTAGAGACACGCAAGTTCCTTGAGAAAGTACATTTTTACGAAATGCATATATTCAAATATTCAAGAAGAAAGGGAACTGTTGCTGACAAGATGAAGGAGCAGGTAGCAGACACTCTTAAGTCAGAAAGAAGTGCAGTTCTGCTTGCGTTAGAGAAGGCACAGTCGCTTGAATACAGAAAGATGTATATCGGAAAAAGGCTCGAAGTTCTTATAGAAGAATTGACAGAAATAGATGGCAGGTCATATTATACAGGATATACAAAGAACTATATAAGAGTGGCAATAGCCGCTGATGAGTTTAAGGATAATCCTGTTAATGATATATATGAATGTATGGCTGATAAGCTTATCTGTGACGGGGTTACTATATTAGCGAGGTATAATTAATGTCAAGAAAGAATACTAAAGGAACAATATTAGCTATAGATATGGGCAATACTAATATAGTTATTGGCTGTGTTGATGATGATAAAGTAATATTTGAGGAAAGGCTGAGTACAGACCTTTCAAAGACAGAGCTGGAGTATGCCATCAGCTTTAAGAATGTTCTTGAAATCTATAATATAAAATCAGAGGATATCAATGGTGCAATTATATCATCAGTTGTTCCACAGCTTGTTAATGTTATTAAAGCTGCTGTTGAAAAGGTTGTAGATATAGAGCCTCTGGTTGTAGGACCCGGAGTAAAGACGGGGCTTAACATTCTTATGGACCAGCCAAAGCAGGTGGGAAGTGACTTAATAGTTGATGCAGTTGCAGCGACACATGATTATGGCGCACCTGTTATTATAGTTGATATAGGCACAGCAACTACTATAAGCACAGTTGATGAGAATGGCAATTATATAGGTGGTGCAATCCTTCCGGGAGCAGGCGTTTCAATGAATTCACTTTCATCAAGAACAGCGCAGCTTCCAAGAATCAGCTTTGATGCACCTAAAGGACCGGTTGGAAAGAACACGGTTGACTGTATGAAGAGCGGTCTTATATACGGACATGCAGGAAGTATAGACGGAATTATAGACAGAATAATAGATTGCTGCGGATTCGGAAAGAACGGAAAGCCTGCTGCAAAGCTTGTGGCAACAGGGGGACTTAGTAAGGTTATAATTCCATTCTGCAGAAACAGAATTGAGACAGACCCTGCACTTCTTATAAGAGGTCTGAAATACATTTATGATAAAAATGTCTAGAAAGTGGCTGAATAGGCGGGAGGAGATAATATGCTTAAGGGAAAGACAGTTGTTCTTGGAGTAACAGGCAGTATAGCAGCATATAAGATTGCTAATCTTGCAAGTATGCTTGTAAAGAAGCATGCCAATGTGCATGTTATAATGACTGAGAATGCATGCAATTTTATTAATCCGATAACATTTGAGACACTTACAGGAAACAAGTGCTTAGTTGATACATTTGACAGAAACTTCCAGTTTAATGTTGAGCATGTCAGCCTTGCAAAGCTGGCTGATATATTCCTTGTAGCACCTGCTTCGGCAGATGTAATAGGAAAGATTGCAAATGGGATAGCAGACGATATGCTGACTACAACAATTATGGCATGCAAATGTCCAAAGCTTATATCACCTGCGATGAACACTAATATGTTTACTAATCCTATAGTACAGGATAATCTTAAGAAATTAGAGCATTATGGATATGAAATTATCCAGCCTGACAGCGGATATCTTGCGTGTGGAGATACAGGTGCGGGAAAGATGCCGTCGGAGCAGGTTCTTCTTAATTACATCTTAAGGACAATAGCTAAAGATAAGGATATGACCGGAATTAAGCTTACAGTTACTGCAGGACCTACAAGAGAGAAGTTAGACCCTGTAAGATTCTTATCTAATAATTCCACTGGAAAAATGGGATATGCAATTGCTAAGATGGCAATGCTTCGTGGAGCGGATGTAACACTTATATCAGGAAAAGTAAGTCTTGAACCGGTGCCATTTGTTAAGATGGTGGATATTGTTTCAGCAGAGGATATGTATAATGCTGTAATTAAGAGTGCTAAAGACGCAGATATCATAATAAAGGCAGCAGCAGTTGCAGATTACAGACCGTCTGATGTAAGTGATGAAAAGATTAAGAAAAAAGATGGTGATATGTCAATTCCTCTTGAGCGGACTAAAGACATAATAGGCACACTTGGAAGCAATAAAAGAGATGGATTGTTTCTGTGCGGATTCTCAATGGAAACAGAGCATATGCTTGACAATTCCAAGGTGAAGCTTACAAAGAAGAATCTTGATATGATAGTGGCTAATAATGTCAAAGTGGCAGGAGCTGGATTTGGAACAGATACCAATGTGGTTACTGTTATTACTAAAGACGCAGTCGAGGAGCTTCCTATGATGAGTAAGGAAGAGGTTGCAGATGCACTTCTTGACAGAATAATGAAAGCAAGACAATAATAGAAAATAATAAAAACAGGCTGCCGGTGTTATTATAACTGGCAGCCTGTTTTGCTACATATCTTCGCCAAGTGCCTTGATTCTTCCGTAAGTACTTAAAAGATATAAGCCTGAAAGACCTACAAGTGCGTAGATTATACGGTCAACCATAACTGATCTGAATATAAAATGCACAAGATTAAAGTTGAGGAAACCGATAAGTCCCCAGTTAAGCGTTCCTACAATGGCAATTGTAAGAGCAATGTAGTCTATAGGTTTAGAATTCATAAAATGCCTCCTTAAAATAGCGGATTTGGTTTTGAAATTAGTATGGAAAATGTAAGATAAATCATACTGGTAAAATATGGATTTTATTGAGAAAAAGTGTAAACTTGACGACTTTAAACCTTGTATCAGACTGTCTAAAATGCTACAATTACAGTGTTTGTGAATCAGCACAGATAAAGTGCGGAAATAATGAGGTTTATCATGGCGGGAAAGAAAGTAGTCAGATACAGAAGAAAGCCGAAAGCAGCAGCAATTATATTTGGAATAGTGCTGGTATATATTGTGTGCTTTATAGTTATATATGTTTCAAAAGCAAAGGTACAGACATATGAAGTTGAAGTGGGATCATTAATGAATAATGCTTCATTTACAGCGGTTGCCTTAAGACAGGAAGAAGTCTATAATTCTTCATATTCTGGTGATATTAACTATTATCAGCGAGAGGGAACAAGAGTTATGACCGGTGATACAGTGTATACGGTTGATGAGACAGGAAGAGTTTCAGATATACTTGCACAGTATACATCAGGAGATGGCAATGCACTTTCAGATGAGAATCTTACAGTCATTAAGAATACACTTACTAATTACAAGACTGAGTATGCAGACAGTGGATTCAGTGCAGTTTATGATCTCAAGTCAGATCTTAATGCAACTGTACTACAGTCTATTAATGAGAATATTATGGCCAATCTTGATTCAATTGTAGCAAGCACAGGAAGTCAGGACCTTTTTAAGACTGCAAAGTCAGATAAACCGGGGATAGTTGTTTATTCGGTTGATGGTTATGAAGGAGTTACCGAGGAAACAATTGGCAGTGTTGACTTTAAGAAAAAATCATATGATAAGCAGAGTCTTAAGTCAGAAAAGCTTATTACAGCCTCAGATCCTGCATATAAGCTTATTACAAGTGAGAACTGGACACTTATGTTTCCAATTACACAGTCAGATATAGATAAGTATTCTCTTTCATCTAAGGATACATTATCAATTAAGTTTACCAAGGATAATATTACAGGCACATTTCCATTCAAGATAGTTAATGATGGTAAGAACTCATATGGTGAGATAACATTATCAAAATATATGATAAGATATGCTACAGAGAGATTCCTTGATATTGAGATAATTGTGTCAGGAAAGTCAGGAATCAAGGTTCCGGTATCGGCGGTAACCGAGAACGAATTCTATAAGATACCTAAAGAATACCTCATAACTAATGGTGAAAAGGGTGATTATGGATTCCTTGTAGAACAGAGCGATTCAGATGGTAAGCTGAATCAGGTATTTAAGGCTGTTGATATATATAAGTCAAATGATGAGGCTGTGTATATTAAGAAGACAGAACTGGCAGCCGGCACTGGAATAATAAGGATGGATTCAAGTGACAGGTTCGTTGTAGGACCGGTTGAAAAGCTTAGAGGTGTGTATTGTGTTAATACAGGATATACAGTATTTAAGCTTGTAGAAGTAATAGATGGCAATAATGAATATTACATATTAAAACAGTCACTTAGTCATGGTGTGTCAATATATGACAGAATAATTCTGGATGCAGACAAGTATTCAGAGAATGAGATGATATACTAAATGCTTATGTATATCAGATTAATGACATTCAGGAGGCATTATGTTAAAGGATAATCTTATTGAAGTAGAAGAGCATATTAAGAAAGCATGTGAGAAATCAGGAAGAAATCCAGAAGATGTGTGTCTTGTTGCAGTAAGCAAGACCAAGCCCAAGGATATGCTTATGGAAGTATATGACTGTGGAATAAGACAGTTTGGAGAGAATTATGTTCAGGAGATGGTGGACAAGGCAGATACACTTCCTAAGGATATAACATGGCATATGATAGGACATCTGCAGAGAAACAAGGTAAAATATGTTGTAGGACGAGCTGCATTGATTCATTCAGTTGATTCAGAAAGACTTGCCGTTGCAATAAGTGATGAAGCAGTAAAGAAAGGCCTTATACAGGATATTCTTATTGAAGTTAATGTTGCAGGAGAAGAGAACAAGTTCGGTGTAACATGTGAAGAAGCGGAAGAATTTGTGAAGAAAATAGGAGTGCTTCCGGGAATTAAGATAAGAGGATTTATGACAAGTGCACCATTTGTTGAAAATCCTGAAGATAACAGGAAGTATTTTAGAGAATTAAAGCAATTACTGGTTGACATCAATAACAAAAACATAGATAATGTATACATGAATGTTTTGTCCATGGGGATGACTAACGATTATACTGTTGCTGTAGAAGAAGGGGCAACTCATGTAAGGGTTGGAACAGCGATATTTGGAGCCAGGGACTATTCACATTAATATGTTTTGGGGATACTAAAGAAAGTCAGATTATTAGATATAGGAGAGTGTTTATAATGGGAATGTTAGACGGTTTAACTAATATGTTTAAGATGCATGACGATGATGATTTTGATGACGATTACGAAGATTACGATGATGATTTTGGTGATGACTACGATGATGAGAAACCATCAGAAAGAAAGAATCTTTTTGGAAGGAATACCAAGAAAGATACAGTAGCAGACGAAGATGTTTCATATACAGCAGAGAAGCCAAGATTTGCTTCCAAGTCTAAGGTTGTTCCTATGAAGACACAGTCTCCAAGAGGACTTGAAGTTGTTGTAATAAGACCAGAATCTATGGAAGATGCTAAGGAGATAACTGATACACTTCTTACAGGTAAGGCAGTTGTGCTTAACCTTGAAGGAATCCATGTTGAGATAGCACAGAGAATAATAGATTATTCTGCTGGTTCTACATATGCAATAAGGGGTAACCTTCAGAAGATAACTAATTATATTTTCCTGGTGACTCCACCTAATGTAGATATTTCGGGTGATATTCCTGAGATAGTAACAGGAGGAATTGATCTTTCATCATTTAACAAGAATGAAAACAGATTTTAATTGATCTTCACAGCCACCCACATATAATGGGTGGCTGTTTAAGTATAAGGATAAGGGAGAATGTTATGAAGTGTATTAATGTAAAGTGCGAAGGTAAACCAGCATACGATATTGTGATTGAAAGTGGATTCGGGGGACTTTCAGAAGCCTTTAATAAGCTTGAAATAACAGGGAGAAAGTTATGTATTGTGACAGACAGCAATGTAGGTCCTTTATATGCAGAACAGGTAAAGAATGAGCTTGAAAAAACAGGCAATACAGTATATGTGTATACATTTGCAGCAGGAGAAGAGAATAAGACTCTTGACACAGTACAGGATGTATATGAATATCTTATAGAGAATCATTTTGACAGGAATGACTGCCTTGTAGCACTTGGCGGAGGAGTTGTTGGCGACCTTACAGGATTTTCTGCGGCAACATATCTTAGAGGAATTAAATTCATACAGGTTCCTACATCACTTCTTGCGCAGGTTGACTCAAGTATTGGCGGCAAGACAGGCGTTGATTTCAGGGCATATAAGAATATGGTTGGAGCATTCCATCAGCCAAAGCTTGTATATATGAATATGTCAGTGCTTAAGTCACTCAGTAAGAGACTTTTTAATTCTGGATTTGGTGAGATTATTAAGCATGGTCTTATTAAAGACAAGGAATATTACAACTGGCTTAAGGACAATGCAGAAAGCATAAAGGCGCTGGATACAGATGCACTTGAGCATATGATATATGTGAGTTGTAACATCAAGAGAGAGGTTGTTGAGAATGATCCTAAGGAAAAGGGAGAAAGAGCACTGCTTAATTTCGGACATACATTAGGACATGCTATAGAGAAAGAGATGAATTTCTCGCTTTATCATGGGGAATGTGTTGTCCTTGGAATGATAGCTGCACTTAATATATGTGTGGAACTTGGAACAATTACTGGCGAAGAAAGAGATGATGCGCTTAATACATTTGCATTATATGAATTCCCTGACCATGTAACAGGAATTAAGATAGATGATGTTATTGCTGTATCCAAGAATGACAAGAAGATGGATGCCGGAAAGGTTAAGTTCATTCTTCTAAAGTCAGTTGGAGATGCTTATATTGACAGAGATATAACTGATGACCAGATGAGAAGAGCACTTGAAGGTGTTATAAGATAAATGATTAATAACGGAGGCTGAAAGTGAATAATAAAAAGAAAATATTCAATTTGTTATTTTATATTATAGGAATTGTTGTTCTGACTGAATTAGACCAGATTACCAAAGCACTTGCAGAAGCGAGGCTTTTGGGAAAACCGGATTTTAAGATAATAGGCGACGCTTTTGTTTTTTCTTATCTTAGAAATTCAGGTGCAGCATGGGGCATGTTAAGCGGTAAGATTAATCTGTTTCTTGTGTTTACAGTTATAGTTATGCTTATAGTAACTTATGTAATTATTAATCTTCCTGCAACAAGAAAGTATATGCCACTTCTTATAACATGTACATTACTTGTATCTGGTGCAGTAGGAAACTTTATTGACAGGGTAAGATTCGGATATGTAAGGGATTTTATATATTTCAAGCTTATTAATTTTCCGGTATTCAATGTGGCAGACTGCTATGTTACTGTTTCAGTTGCACTGCTTATAATTCTTATTCTTTTTGTCTATAAAGAAGACGATTTCGGATTCTTAAAGTTATCGAAGAAGGGTGATAATAATGAGTGATTCAGTGCAGAATTTAATTGCTGAACCAGAGGATAAGGGGACAAGAATAGATAAATATCTGTCGCGGGAGTTAGAAGATGTGTCAAGGTCACGCATACAGAAGCTGTTAGATGATGGAGATATTACGGTTGATGACAAATGTGTCAAGTCCAACTATAAGCTTAATGGAACGGAACATATCACAATAACAATTCCTGAACTTATTATGCCACAGATACTCCCGGAAAACATACCTCTGAATATAATATATGAAGATGATGATGTGATACTGATAGATAAACCGAAGGGAATGGTTGTACATCCGGCTTCAGGACATTATACAGGAACAGTTGTCAATGCACTTATGTATCATTGCAGGGATAATCTGTCAGGAATTAATGGCGTTATGCGTCCTGGAATAGTACACAGAATAGATATGAATACCACAGGTGTTATTGTTGCATGTAAGAATGACAAGGCACATAATGATATTGCTGCACAGCTTGCTGTCCATTCAATAACAAGAAAGTATTATTGCATTGTCCATAACCGCTTTAAAGAGGAAGAAGGCACAGTGGATGCACCTATAGGGCGTAATCCAAAGGACCGCAAGATGATGGCGGTTGACAGAAAGAATGGAAAACGTGCTGTCACACATTACCGTGTACTTGAGAATTTTGACAAATACAGTTTTATAGAATGTCAGTTAGAGACAGGCAGAACTCATCAGATAAGAGTACATATGGCAAGTATAGGACATCCGATACTTGGAGATGATGTGTATTGTCATGCCAGGAGTGGATATAAGCTGCAGGGACAGACACTACATGCGGGTGTTCTTGGATTTATACACCCGTCAACAGGTGAATATATGGAGTTCAAAGCACCATTGCCCGAATATTTTGAGAAGCTGCTTAAGGATTTAAGAAATGGAGGTAGCAATTGAGACGCAGGGAATTTATAGATATGATATTGAACAGTATTTCAGATACATTTGATATATACCATAATTACTGGTTTGAAGGTAGAAAGTTTGTTATATATGCTTACAGCTATAATAAGAAAGACAGATTTTCTACAACAGATGATGCCAAGTTATGGGACTCAAAATGCTATGAGCATCTGTTTTTCATTAATTGTGATACGCTTGGCATGAAAGAGCTTGATGATTTATATGATTTTGCTGTTAATAAGATTGAACCGCATTTTGTAAGAGGTGACGGAAAGCTGCCGGCTAAGAATCATATGTATACACATATATCATTTATAATAATCACAAGAAACCAGGTGCTTCTTGATGTTGAGAAGGAACTTAAATCTAGGAATTATAGTAAGAATTATATGTTTGGTGCAAGAGGCTTTTCTAATATCAGACTGGCTTGTGTTACCCCGAGCAGATACAGTGTGATATCTAATAAGGCTGGAACCAAGATAGCAGAATTTCTTACAGAGATACTCTTGCATATAGACCATTATGAAGAGTAATTAATAATTATTAAAGATTAATTTAATTATGCTTAATATGTAGATTTTACCACAGAAATAATGTATAATATATCTAAAGTATTTCGTATACAATTGAGACCAGGAGGTAGGAACTATGGATGAGAGAACAGTTATTACTATCGGACGAGAATTTGGAAGCGGTGGACATGAGATAGGCATGAAACTGGCAGAGAAGCTGGGGATAAAGTGCTACGACAAGGAACTGCTTGAACTTGCAGCTAAGGAGAGTGGACTTTGTGAAGAACTTTTCGCATCTCAGGACGAGAAGCCTACTAACAGTTTCCTTTATTCTCTTGTAATGGATACATATTCACTGGGATATACTAATTCATATGTGGATATGCCTATTAATCACAAGGTTTTCCTTGCACAGTTTGATGCTATCAAGAAACTTGCAGAGAGAGAATCATGTGTTATTGTAGGAAGATGTGCTGATTATGCATTGGAAGATAATCCATATGCAGTAAGTGTATTTATCAAGGCAAGTCTTGATGAGAGAGTACAGAGAATTAAGAGAATCTATGAACTTAATGATTCTAAGGCAGCAGATCTTATCCAGAAGACGGATAAGAGAAGAGCAAGCTATTACAATTACTACTCAAGCAAGAAATGGGGAGAAGCTAAGAGCTACAATCTCTGTATAGACAGCGGACTTGTAGGAGTAGATGGCGCAATTGATATGATACTTAAGTTTATTGAATTAAAAGAGAAGAACATGGGCAAAGATATTTAATTCACTTTTAATATATACACGGTTGGTAAGTTATGGATTTTAATGGCTATAAGAGAACGAAGAAGTTTGATATTAAGAGATGGTTTAAGGGAACTAATTCAATCGTATACCTTGTTATACTTGTTGTAATGGTTCTGGGACTGCTATTTGTGTTAAGAACTGTTATCAGTATGCATAACAGCAATAAGAATTCTGATAATGTATCACAGGAAGAGACTACTGGTGAAACTGATTCATCAGAGAAGGATACACAGACACAGACAATTGCAAAGAACCAGTCGTATTATATCAGAATAAGCATAGTGAAGCATACGTTGGTTGTTTATCAGCTTGATGATAATAAAGAATTCTCTATTCCTGTTAAGGCTTTTAAAGTGGCTCTAGGACCTAAAGTTGCTCCTGCCAAGACGGCTATATCAGAGAAATCTCTATGGCGTAAGATTACAGATATATATTATGTCAGATACTCTTCAAGACTTGATAATGCTGAGTATCTTAGTACGGCAACTTATTACAGTCAGAGTGATAATAATCTTAATCCAAAGTCATACAATGCTATTGGACAGAATGTATCAGATGGTTCTATTCTTATGACATGTGCCAATGCCAAGTGGATATATGAGAATTGTGGTGCGAAGACAACTGTTGAGATAGTTGAGGATTTTGATATAAGTTCTGATATTAAGGTTGAAGATATAAACAGAATAGCTGATAATGCATATAGAGACCCGACAGATAATGTGAATGGCAGCAGTAATATACAGAATAATAATGTTTCACAATACAATCAGACACAGGCTGAAACAGAAGCTGTCACGAATGATGACAGACCTCAGGAGACTGAGGCACAGACACAGAAGAATGATCCTCGAGAGACACAGACGACAACTGTCAGTCAGCAGGAGACTACTGCCCAGTCATCAGAGGCACAGAAGCCGTATGACAAGACCGTGTCAGAGTAATTTAACAACACATTTATAATAACAATTAATCCCTTTTCGCTTTTTATAAAGCCGAATGTATGCTATAATAGGTACATTCGTGTATTTATGAAAGGAAAAGGGATTATTTTATGTCAAACATTATTATTTTAGCAGCAATTATACTTTACCTGGGAATGGTAGTGTGGATAGGTGTAATCTGTTCTAAGAAGAACAGTGATGTAGGAGACTTCTATCTTGGTGGAAGAAAGTTAGGACCTGTTGTTACTGCAATGAGTGCAGAAGCGTCAGACATGAGCAGTTACCTGCTTATGGGTGTTCCGGGACTGGCATACCTTACAGGTCTTGCTGACGCAACATGGACAGCAATTGGTCTTGCACTTGGTACTTACCTTAACTGGCTTATTGTTGCCAAGAAGATAAGATTATATTCACATGGTTATCAGGCAATAACACTTCCTGATTATTTCTCTAAGAGATTCGGGGATGACAAGCATGTAATTACATTAATATCTGCAGCACTTATTGTAATATTCTTTATACCATATACAGCATCAGGCTTTGCTGCCTGCGGAAAGCTGTTTAACAGCCTTTTAGGCTTTAATTATCATACAGCAATGATTGTCAGTGCTGTTGTTATCGTACTTTACTGTACTATGGGAGGATTCCTTGCAGCAAGCACATCTGACCTTGTGCAGAGTATTATCATGACATTTGCACTTGCTGTAGTAGTTATATTTGGAATTGTACAGGCAGGAGGAATGGGAGTTGTACTTGATAATGCCAAGGCACTTCCAGGATATCTTGATATGTTCCATACACATATTGCAGAGACTAATACATCAGGTGATTATGGATTCTTTAAGATTGTTTCAACACTTGCATGGGGACTCGGATATTTTGGAATGCCACATATCCTTTTAAGATTCATGGCTATTGAAGATGAGAACAAGTTAAAGATTTCAAGAAGAATTGCTACTGTATGGGTATTCATATCACTTATTGTTGCAACAGGTATCGGTGTAATCGGTCTTACACTTTCTAAATCTGGTATTATTGATACTTTAACAGGAAGCGAATCAGAGACAATTATTGTTAAGATATCACATTATCTTTCAACATTTAACCCTGTAGCAGCATTTATAGCAGGAATTATCCTTGCAGGTATTCTTGCAGCAACCATGTCAACAGCAGATTCACAGCTTCTTGCAGCTTCATCAGCAATATCACAGAACCTTGCAGTTGAGGTGTTACATATTAATATGTCTAAGAAGACATCGATGCTTGTTGCAAGACTTACAGTTGTTGTTATATCAGTTATATCAATATTCTTTGCACTTGATCCAACAAGCTCAGTATTTAAGATTGTTTCATTTGCATGGGCAGGTTTTGGTGCGGCATTCGGTCCTGTGGTTCTCTGCTCACTTTTCTGGAAGAGAGCTAATAAGTACGGAATTGTATCAGGAATGATTGCAGGTGGAGCGATGATATTTATATGGAAATTCGGTATTGCAAAGCTTGGAGGAATATTTGCTGTATATGAACTGTTGCCAGCATTTATCTTCGCAACATTAGTTATTATTGTTGTAAGTCTTGCAACAGGAAAGCCATCTAAGGAAGTTATGGACAAGTTTGAAGAAGTTAAGAATATGAGCAAATAACTATAGAGAAGGTGCTTTATATATGGGATATACAATCGCGATATGTGATGATGATAAGACTATGGCAGACAAACTGACGGCTTCATTGAAGAATGAGTTCATGAAAGCAGGCAGGAATGATGTAATCATAGATTACTATGACACAGGCGTGCAGTTACTGGAAGCTCTAAAGAATAAAATGTATAAAGCAGTACTCCTGGACATTAACATGGAGCCGATGGATGGATTTGCTGTGGCTGAGGCTATTGGAAAATCAGGATACAGGACTAAGATTATATTCGTTACTTCGCATGAAGATGTTGTATATGATACATTTGATTATACTCCGTTCTATTTTATCAGAAAGTCAAGATATGAGACTTATGTACAGAGAGTCGTTAAGAAGCTAATCGCCATTGATGGTTATGAAAAGACGATTGTTCTTGATGATAAAGATGGAATTATCAATATTAATTCAGGTGATATAACCTATGTTCACAGTGAGGACCATTATCTTACAGTACATACGGCTGATGGGAATTCCTATGTAATCAGGAAGAATATGATGGAATTCGGACAGGATATAGCAGGTACGGATATAATAAGGGCTCATAAAAAATATATGATTAATTACAGGTATATTTCAAGAATCAACCAGAGTACTAATGAGGTTATTATGAAAGCTGGAGAAACTCTTAAACTTGGAAGAAGTTATAAAGATACATTTATGAAGGGATATATGCAGTACAGGCACAACAGACAGACATATGAATGATATATTGTTAAATATTGTTAATATCAGAATGGCAATAATGATATGTATAGGAGTAATACTTGTAAGAGAGATATATCTGGTACTGAACGGCTATATCGCTAAAGCAGCGTATGTAGTATCGACACTGGTTGTCATTGTTATAGCGGCTATTACTTATGGCGTGATATATATTGCAGATGCACAATCTTTAATACACAGGACAGGAATATATGAGTTTACTGTCATTATTATATATCTGGCATTGATTGCATTTATGAATACATTTAAGACAATCAGACATGGCAGTTTTACGAAGATAGATATAATTAATATAGCAGCATATGTTTTGGTATTATGTTTTAATATATATCTGTTAATCAGATTAGGAATTTCTGATGGCGGCCATGATGTCATGCTGATTATGAACATTATAGTGTTAAGTCTGGTGCTTGCAATTATATTCTACAGAACGCTTGTAAGGCTCTATCAGGAGAATTACAAGGGACAAGAGGCTGAACATTTAAGAAATGTAATAGAGTCAGGTGAGGATTATCTTAAAAATGTTCAGGCAATGGATAAGCAGGTAAGAACCGTAAGGCATGATATGAATAATCAGCTTCAGGTTATATATGGTCTGCTTTCACAGGAAAGATATGAGGAAGCTAAGGATTTTCTTAAGCAGTACAGTATAAGTCTTGAGAAAACCAAGGGATATATTCATACAGATAATCCGATATTCAATACTGTTATTAATAATAAAATTGAATATGCCAAGAGTGAAGATATCATAATAACGACAGGTCTTCATAAGACATTAAAGCCTATGCATGGCAATGACCTGTACACGATTATGGGAAATGTGCTGGACAATGCAATAGAGGCTGAACTTAAAGAAGATATATGTAACAGGGAAATAGAAATCCGTTCCGTGTGGAATGGTAATGATATGATTATAACTGTAGAGAATTATATATCAAAGTCAGTATTAAATGATAATAAAGAGCTTCATACAAGTAAGCAGGACAAGAAATCACATGGTCTTGGAACTCAGATTATTAAGAAGCTTGTAAAGAAGAATAATGGAACATGTGATTATCATGAAGAAGGTAATATGTTCTGTTGTGAAATAAGATGGTGATAGAGCCGGAACAGTTGGATTAATCCTTCTGTTCCGGTTTTTATATCTATGAAAATAGTCACCATGGCAGTTCACGACAAATTTGCTGTCGTTCACGACATTGGTGTTGAAATGGGGAAGATAGTGCAATACTATATAATTAGCTGTACAAACAAATGTTAATCAAGGAGGTATTTTAAATGGAAAGAGTAAAAAATACAGTGGCTTTTGTATAATATTTGTACAGTGAAAAGTGAGGTTGTGATTATGAAGATATATAAAACATTACCATGCTTTTTCCTTATGGCTGCGTTGTGCGGATGTACAACGCAGTCCATAGAGGATGCTAAAGCAATAGAAGAGACAAAATCATATGCATACAGATATGAGTATGAAACTGATTCAGCAGGGGAGGCAGTAACTAAGATATACAATGAAAAGCCAACCTATGATGAGAATGAGCAGGTAGAAGAGTATCAACAGGGACCATTGAGCAATAAAACAAGCATGATGAAGTTCATAAAGATGAATGAAACATTTGAATATTATGATTGTGAGTTTACGGTAAAAGAAGCGGTGGCTACACGAAATTATAATTATGCGAAAGAAATTATTGATGATAAATATATAGATGAAGTTATGAAATATTTTAAGAAACAGATTGCGTATGATGTCGATGGTAATTTAAAGGAAGATGACAATCGCACAGTGTGGATTAAGATACATATGAAATATAATGGAAATACTTCAAAAAATGTTAATATGTGTTCAGGTTTTGTTGTTAAGAAAGATGATGGAAAATTATATCCTTTTGGAGTGCAGTTATTTGTAGACAGAGAGGAACGTTTTACGAGCAGCAAAGATAATTCTATAGCATACTGTATGGACATTAATCCAGGAGATGAGTATGATATGTGGATTGGATTTGAAGCTCCTGTTGTGAATAGCTGGACGTATTATCTTGAAGGTTCATTTGGATATATATTCCAGCCTACCGGTTATACTGGATATCTTATAGAACTGGACATAGAAGATAGGGGATAATTATGCATGAATTAAATATTTTATTAAAGATAGAATTTAGAAGAGCATTTAAGAATAAATTGTTTGCCGCAAGTATTGTTATAGGTCTGGCATTGGCAGCAGGTGCATTTATCCAGACTGTTGTACCTCATATAGATGTACTTGGGGGATATGATGGAAGCGTGGCAAGTTATCCTCATTCAGTATTCACTTCATGGATGGGAATCGGAATAGGGTATGATATATGGGCGACTGTTTATTTATATGTATGTATATTACTTGCAGCATTGCCATATTGCTCAACATTTGTAAAAGATAATAACAGTCAGTATATATTGCAGTATTACAGCAGAATATCAAAGAACAGATTACATATTGCAAAGTTCATAACAACTTTCGTAGTTGGAGGATTGATTGTCGTAATTCCATTACTTGTTAACCTGATAGCAACAATGATGTTTGTTCCTGCGTTAAAGCCAATTGAAAATGGTCTTTTTATGGGAAACGGTTCTTCTTTTATGAATGTATTATTTGTGAAACATACGTTCATATATACGTTTATATATATTGTGCAATTCTTTATATATGGAGGAGCATTTTGTGTAATTGCCCTTGCTTCGTCATATATATTTAATAATTCTTTTCTGGTGATGCTTATGCCATTCGTTACATTTTATGGTTTGGGTGTTGTTTCCAATATGTTAAGGAATATGTTTGGAATGGACAGCTTTAATCCGATGAGATTACTGGCTTCTAATATGTTATCTGATAAGCAGCTTGCTGCATATATATTAGAACCAATAATTATAACTGTTATAAGCGGTATCATATTTTTTGTGAAAGGAGCAGATAATGAAGCATTGTAAATTAATAGTTTTATGTATAAGCTCTATTGCAATAGTAATATGTGCGGTGATGATTATAAGAATAAATGTGCTGTATCCTAATGCAGAGGTTATAAGTTATACCAAAGATAATCCGGTTGATATTAATGGTCTGGAAGTTAAGCCAATAGATTACTCGGTATATACATTAGATGAATTTTCGGAGATATCTTCGGAGTATGACAGGTATCTTAAAAGAGAGAATAAAGATAAGAAGCGGGTTGTTGTATTTACATTATCAGTAAGAAATACAACTGATGACATTATTAGTTATAGTCCATCTTTTGTCATGGTAATTGAAGAACTGTGTGCAAGTAATGGTGCATTTCCAATAATTAATAATGACAATCCATCACAGCAGAGTATTAATGTTTTGCCGGGTGAAGAAAGACAGCTGGTATTAAAAAGCATGCTTTCAACATCAATGCTTAAATACGAAAATTTTGATAAGATTGAATCATCAACAATGACGCTTGTATATTCGTTCTATCCATATAGAAGAAAGCTTGTATTTGATAAGAGGTGAATTTATGGGAAACAGAACGTGGAAAAAGCTGTGTTTTGCACTGATATATTTGATACCGGTTATTATATTCATTAGTACGCTTTCTAAAATGTATAAAGTGTTCTGGAATGTGAACGCATGCATGTCAGATTATTATCTTGCCGTATTTGATTGGAAGACGATTTCTTTCATGGGATTATTCGAGATGATATATGTATCTTTTGTATCTATTGTAATTATTAAAAGAAATATGACTTCGAATAGAATTGTTCTTTACCAGTCAATGGGAAAAATGTGGAGAGACTGCATTAAAAGAGGCATATTAATAACTTTGCTTATTCCAGTGGTTAATTGTCTGATTATAATGCTGACAGGGTTAAGAGAAGGGGCAGTTTTTGGATGCAACTGGAATATTACAGGAAGTTTAGCTAAAACATGGATACCTTATCATGAACTGGCATATGAGAATACATTTGCAGTAATAGTCCTCATGTTATTACTGGATATCTTAAGACTTCAGATTGTTTATGTGCTTTTATGTCTGCTTTACTGGATTACAAGATCGGCTGTGTGGAGTTTTATCATAATATATTTTAATGTATTACTTTTAAGTATAGGTAAAACAGGGCTGTTTGACAGATTTGTGATGTATCAGACGGACATGTACATATATGGAATATCTGTATTTGATAATGTAGTACTGCCTGTTATTATCTGGGCGGTGTGTGCAGCAGTAAGTTTTCTGACATTCAGGTTTTACAGAAAGGACATGCTTAAGAACTAATGAGATGTTTTATTAATGTATTAAGGCAGACCTGAAAAGGTTCTGGAATATTGCATGGAAATTATACAATACCAATATTGTTTTACTTATGGTTCTGTGTACGCTGAGCTTAATTACTGCATGTATTATAAT